>Ga0105240_10000570_pt1 | contig 68288 bp, 63 predicted proteins | sample KBSC54metaG_FD_80426 | JGI IMG/M metagenome (GOLD analysis project Ga0105240, IMG submission 80426) | Corn rhizosphere microbial communities from Kellogg Biological Station, Michigan, USA - KBS C5-4 metaG | ecosystem: Host-associated > Plants > Roots > Rhizosphere > Soil | place: Michigan, USA... | reverse complement strand
CCTCATTTTCATGAGCTGATGACACATACCTATATGGATGGCGCCGACGAAAGATCCGTTCGCATACCCAAGGGGGATATTTTACATCAGTTTCGTGAAGATGTAAACAATGGGCAGCTGCCGGCGGTTTCCTGGATCGTAGCATCCGCAAGGTTTTCCGACCATCCCGGTGGTCCATGGTATGGCGTATGGTATCTGTCGGAAGTGATAGATATTCTTACAAAGAACCCCGAAGTATGGAAGAAAACGGTATTTATCCTCAACTATGATGAGAATGATGGCTACTTCGATCATGTTCCTCCGTTCGTAGCCCCCAATCCTCATTTCCCCAACAGTGGCAAGGCATCTGCCCGCATCGACACCCATGTAGAACATGTAGCAGCCTGGCAGGAGATGGAGCACCAAAAACAGCAGCCCGGCCAGAAAGGAAGAACAGGCCCCATCGGGCTTGGTTATCGTGTGCCGATGATCGTTGCCAGCCCCTGGAGTAGAGGAGGCGCAGTTTGTTCGCAGGTATTCGACCATACAAGCGTGCTGCAGCTCCTCGAGAAGTTTTGCACGCACAAATTCGGCAAAAAGATTGAAGAGACGAATATCAGCGCCTGGAGAAGAGCCGTATGTGGCGATCTGAGCGCTTGTTTCAAGCCCTATCATGGCGAAGCGTTGCCAACCCTGCAGCCGGTGGGGAGAGAAGCCCATATGGAGTTGATCACGAATGCCAGGTTCAGACCGCCTATTCCCACATTTGTGCCCTTGTCGCCCGACGAGATTGCAGCTGTCAACAAAGACCCGCGCGCATTCCCGCTGATGCCGCAACAGGAGAAGGGCATTCGCCCGTCGAGACCCTTGCCGTATCAGCTGTATACAGGTGGTACCCTGAGCAAGGACAAAAAAAGTTTCGCTATCTCTTTCCATGCGTCAAAAGAAGTGTTCCGGGATACCGCTGCCGGCTGTCCCTTTATCGTCTATGCCACCGGCGCCTGGAAGGATGGCCCCTGGCATCCCGGTCTTCCTGGCGAAGCCGAAGCCATGCATTGGTCGCCGGTTCGCGAGATGCGTGTCTGGAATTATACCGTCGCCGCAGGCGACACCCTCACCGACAATTGGAGCCTGGCTGATTTCGATGAGGCAGCGTATCGCCTGGAAGTATATGGCCCCAACGGTTACTACAGGGTGTTCGGCGGCAATGCAGCCGACCCCGGGCTGGAGATAGCCTGCAAATATCAAAGGAGCAGGTTATTAAAAAAACAGTTGACAGGGAATATACAATTGGAGATAGCCAACCACAGCAAGGATCAGCATGCGCTGACCATCACCGACAACGCCTATGGCGGCGCCGCGATCCAAAAAACATTGAATAAATCCGGAACCCCGGGTGCAGAGGGCATCGTCCTCATAGACTGCAGCAAGAGCTTTGGATGGTATGATCTGACCGTCCGCGTGACGGGTAACAGCGTGTTCGAAAGAAGGTTCGCGGGCCATGTAGAGACGGGCAAAGAAAGCTTCAGCGACCCATTGATGGGACAGATGGCATAAAGCCCGCCTGAACCCACATTTAAAGCCGCCCCTTTTTCATTGGCATCCATTCTTTACCTTTGAATTGCCATGGATGACTTTGACATATATTTTCGCGCGCATACCAACATCGACGACCGGGACTTGCACCTGGTCCGGTCGCTGGCAGTCGCAAAGACCCTGCGGCGCAACGAATTCCTGCTTCGGGAGGGCGAAATATGCCGCTACAAGATCTTCATAACCAAAGGGCTGCTGCGGACTTTTGGTACGGCGGCAGACGGCAGCGAGCATATCCTGCAGTTTTCACCTGAACACAGCTGGACGCTGGATGCAGAGAGTTATGACCGTCAGCAGCCTGCCCGGTACAACATTGCAGCAATAGAGAACAGTGAAGTCCTGCTTTGGGCAAAAGCGGATTTTGACAGCTTGCTGGCAGACATCCCCCAGCTAAAATCTTTTGCCGAACGACTTATCTCGCGTAATATCTACAGCAGCAGACAACGTTTGTTGACAGCGCTGAGCGCAACGCCGGAAGAAAAATACCACGAGTTCACCCAATCCTTCCCCGATCTGCTGGCCCGGCTGCCGCTGCACATGATCGCATCTTATCTCGGCATCTCCATAAAGACACTCACTCGCATCCGGCAGGCGCAATTGCGGCGCTGACCGAAATTATGGTCAAATGTCCTTTTCTACTCCCGAACTCCGGCGCAATTTTGATTATTAAAAAATCAAACATGCGCATATTTGTCACAGGAGCCTCAGGGTTCGTAGGCTCCGCCATTGTAAAAGAATTGATTAATGCCGGCCACCAGGTGCTCGGACTGGCCCGCTCGGACAACTCTGCTGAGCAAATAATTAAAGCCGGCGCCCAGGTGCATCGCGGAGACCTTGATGACCTGGCAGGTCTTCAACAAGGCGCAGCCGGTTGCGACGCCGTCATCCATACCGCCTTCAACCATGATTTCTCGCAATTTAAGGTCAACTGCGAAGCTGACCGCCGGGTGATCGAGGCGCTGGGGGCTGTTGTCGCAGGTTCAGACAGACCGCTGATCATCACCTCCGGCACCGGTCTCCTGAATTACGGGCGCGTCATTACGGAAGACGACGTCCCCCCTGCCGGCTCAGACGTCAGTCCCCGCGTTGCTTCGGAGGAAGCGGCAGCAGCCGCCGCCGCCAAAGGCGCGAAAGTATATATAGTACGGCTGCCGCCGACCGTACACGGCAAGGGAGACCACGGGTTTGTACCGGTCCTCATCGACATGGCCAGACAAAACGGCGAATCTGCTTACATCGGGGAAGGAAATAACCGCTGGCCGGCTGTTCACCGCCTGGACGCCGCGGTAGTGTACCGCCTGATCGCCGAGCGCAGACCGTCACAAAAGGTATACCATGCCGTTGCAGAAGAAGAAGGTATCGCATTCAAAAATATTGCAGAAGCCATTGGCGAGGGCCTACATATACCCACAGTAAGCAAGACAGGCAAAGAGGCAGAAGCGCACTTCACATGGTTTACCCATTTCGCTTCCCTCGGCAGCCCCGCATCCAGCGCAAAAACAAAAGAGACATTGAACTGGCAGCCTACACAACCCGGCCTGCTCGAAGACCTCGCAGCGGTTTATTTCTAACGCACGAAAGAGCTACAGTTTTGTAGCTCTTTCATAAAACCTTCGGACGGAAAGCTCAAGGCACATCCTCCAGCCGGTAATATACTTTTAACCCCCGTTCCTTTGCAATCCTTACATCCTCATCCGCCCCTTTGGAAGCGCCCTCTATCCGGAACACAGCATCGCATTTTTCCAGGAGCCGGTGGGAGACAGGGTACAGGATCTCTTCATAAACAGCATCCCCTGGCTTTTTCGAACCCGCCAGCTCCAGCAAAGGCAACGCTACCCATTCCCCGATCATCGGAACATGCCCTTTTCTGAATAAAGGAAGCGCGACAGCTTCCAGCCGGCGAAGATTTTCCCGCATCAACACAGCATCATCATTTGTCCCGCTCCTGTAGGGGCCCGCAATAAGTATCAGCATAATTTCTTTTTTGGAAAAGTACTACTCCCTTCCGACAAAAGAATTAAGGTAGTTTAAGAAAGTGAACGTCTGCTCTTGTTCTTTCTGATAGTACTCAAAAACTCAGGCGTAATCCCCAGGTAGGAGGCAATCTGTTTCTGAGTCACATGTTCCGGTATCCGGGGATATTTGAGCAGAAAATTATCATACCTCTCCTCCGCGGACAGGGAAAGATTTTCCATTACCCGCAGTTGCTCCCTTGTATAAGCATTCTGCATAAGTATCCGGAAAAAACGCTCGAACTTGGGTATCTCGAAAAACAGTTTCTCCCAGTGCTCCCTGTTCAGTTCGAGAATACAGCTGTCCTGTATCGCTTCGATATTCATCATGGCCGGACGTTCATTGATAAAACAAAACATATCGGTTATCCACCAGTCCGTTATAGCAAACATAATCGTGGCTTCCTTTCCTTCCTTATCCAGGCAATAAGCCCTCAGGGCGCCGGAGTGAACATAGTTGATACGCTTACATGACTGCCCCTCCTTTAAAAGACAGGTCTTTTTGGGTACCTCCCTGAATGTCAAAAGCGAGGTAAAATGAGCCGTCTCTTCCTGGGACAGCAGGACGTGCTTTGCAATATTCTGCAGGATCAATGATGTATCATAAATATTCATAAATACTATCTCCCTTACTCCTCCTCCGGGTCCACCACATCCGTCTCAGCCACCCGCCCGATCTGCCCATCTTCCAGCCGTACCTTTATCCCTCTCGAATGATACGCAGCCGATGTCAGGATATCCTTTACAATACCATATGTCAGCTTACCGCTCCGCTGATCCTTCTTGAGTATGATCGCCACCTCCAGCCCCGGATAGATATCTTTTCTGTATTGTCCGTTCATAGATACAATATTAAGCCATCGTTTTGAATAAGCTGCAAACCACTTATCTTTGTAATACCCCACCGATACATTGTCACCCTGCCATCCTTTAAATCCCGAGCAATGAGATACCGCCTGCTTGCAGCTTTTCTGTTGAGCCTGTTCACCTTCGTCTCCAGGGGCCAGACCCCGCAGGACACCGCCCATCTCCATACCTTACTGCGCCTGGCAGAATCATATATGTTCAAGCCCGGTGAGCTCAGGAAAGATCTGGACAGCGCCGCCGGCCTTATCAACCAGGCCAGACAGCTGAATGCCGTCCTGAGATCCAGGGACGACGATGGATATATTCTCCTGGAAGAAGCTTACCTGGCAAACGAATATAAAGACAGGGTAAAAGGACGGCACCTGGTGGAAGAGGCCATCCGGATACTGGATAAAGGGCAATACAACTATGTCAAAGGAAAAGCATACGCCGCCCTGGCCGATTATTTCGATATCAACGCCCAGACAGAAGTGCCGGACAGGATGCGCGCATTCAAACAGGCGATCGCCGCTTTCAAAGCAGGCGGTTACATCGAACAGGAAGCCTACATATATAAAATGCTGGCAGAAACAGATTCCTCCGATGTGACAACGGAAGAGGAGCTAAACCAATCGCTGGCCCTTTATAATTCCATCCATTATACTCAGCTACAAGGTGTATATGACCTATACACTGCGGTGTATATAGTGCGTTCCAATTTTGCGGAAGCATTAAAATGGGGGCTGAAAGCTTTGAAGACAGCCGCGACGGTCGGCGACTCCACCATGCAATTATGTGCAATAGATAATCATATTGCCATCATTTACCGGCATAACCGTGATTCGGTTAACGCCATCAAATACTATACGGATGCTCTCCACATAGCAGAAAGATATAACGACAAGGCAACTATCTACCTGCTTACCTGTAATATTGCCGACCTGTATTTCATGCGCGGGCAACCCCTTCTTGCCAGGGACCTGCTCCAGCACGTAGAAAAAAAATACGGCCTCCCCGACAAAAAGTCCGCCACAGTCTATTACGATTTCATCGAATACAATTTAAAGACCTACACCTTACTAAAACAATTCCAGCTCGCGGAGCCTTATTTACGTCAGCTCACCGGCATTGAGAACGAAAAGCAATTTCCAAACACCAACCTTAGTGATTACTATGTGACGATCCTGGACTATTTCTTCGCCACCGGCCAATACGATCGCATGCTGCCCTATTTGAAGAAAGATGAGACAGCAGCCAATGCTTACGGGAATCCAAGAAATATCGCCATGCTCCATCTCGAATGGTTCCGTTACGACACCGCACTGCATGACTACAAGTCCGCGGTAACCAGGCTGCTGCAACACAACGATATCAATAATACCTGGAACACGGCAGCCAGGGACCGCATGCTCAAAGAGCTGCAGGTCCGGTTCGAGACAAATAAAAAGGAAGACCAGATCGCCCTGCTCAATAAAGAATCCCAGCTGGAAAAAGCCAATGTAAAACAGGCCAACCTCGTCAAAAATGTCACCTTAGGCGGGATCCTGCTAACCCTGGTCATTGCAGGTCTGCTGTCATGGCAAGTCCGGCTGAAACAAAAGAACAACAGGATCATCACCCATAAGAACGAGTTGCTTCAACAGCTGGTAACAGAAAAGGAATGGCTCCTGAAAGAGGTCCACCACAGGGTCAAGAACAATCTCCACACCGTCATCAGTCTTTTAAGAGCCCAGGCTGCCGGCCTGGGGGACGACGCCCTGAAGGCCGTCGAGAACAGCCAGCATCGCATGTATGCCATGTCGATGATCCATCAGAGATTGTATCAATCCGACGATATCAAGACCATCGATATAGCCCTTTACCTCCGTGAATTCATCCAATACCTGTCCGATAGCTTTGGACCGCCTCCCCATATCCGTATCCAATCGCATATACAACCCTTAAAACTGGACGTATCGCAGGCCGTCCCTGCTGCACTGATCATCAACGAGGCCGTAACCAACGCCTTTAAATACGCCTTCCCATTCGATATACCAGGGACGATCACTATCGAACTTGCACAAACAGGTTCCCTGATACAGTTGACCGTTGCAGACAACGGCATCGGTCTCAACCAGGAAGCAATACCCAAAAACACCGGATCAATGGGTATCCAGCTGATAAAAGGCTTGACCAGAGACCTCAACGGTAAAGTCTTTTTCGAGACAGACCATGGCACCAGGATAATACTCCTGTTCCCGGCTAACCCTCTCGATACAGTATCCTTATCCGGATTGTCCACACTGGAAGCAACACCCGCATAAACATTACCTTTCCCCATTAGACCGCTCCATCAACGCCGTCAATATTTCTGCATTCGCATCCACCCCGCCAAACTGTCCGGCCCGGCCACTTTCAAACGCCGCCTTACACCATCGCAGCACATCCCCGAAAGCTGGAAAGACCGCTATCTGTTCATCAAGCCAGGCAATCGCCTGAGCCCTGCCCTGCTTTCTCTCCATCGCCCAGGCAGTCACCAATGCATTCGAAGGAATAAAATTCCTGACAGTATTATCCACCCGTGGCTTAAATGCAAGTATCCGGTCTAATAGCTCACCGGACTTACTGCTCCCGGCAATATATTCCATCCAGTCTTCCAGGCGGCCGTCGATCTCATCATCATACGGCTTTCCTACACCCAGATTTTCCGGCCATAACCTCGCCGCTGCTATATACTTCGCCGCGCTTTTACGATCCTTCCTGCCAAGGGCTTCCACCGCCTGCATCAGCTTGGCCTCCCGGTACAAGGTCCGTCCCTCTGTCGCACCCTCAAAAGGAATGATATGCAGCTTTGAAAGCATTACATCCACCTCCTTGTATCTTTTATTCAACAAAAGGGTTTTGGCATATAGCATCCCCATGATATATTGATCCGGATGCATTTTATAAAACGGCTCAACGACAGCCAGCGCTTCCGCAGGCCGGTCGCGCCCGATATAATCCTCCGCCAGTAATTTATGGTATCGCCACTGCGCCTTGTCCAACGACAGCGCCCGCTGAAGGTCCCGAAGACATTGCACACTATCCTGCTTAAAGATCGCAGCCCGAACAGCATAAAAAGGAGGAAAATCCGGCGCCTCGCCACACCCCAGCAACAACGCCTTGCATTCATCCAGCCGGTCCCGATCCTTATACACCAACGCCAGCAGATATTTTAATTGCCAGTCATCCTGCCCTTTCAGCAAGTGCTCCAATACAGCCGCCGTTTCACTCCGGAAGGGAAAGGCAAGCATAAGGTCAATGGTGGAAACATCCACTTTCCGCCCTTGTAAAAAAGCCCGCCAGCAGACAGACTCGACAGACCCCGGATCCATGGCAAACAGCTCCTGAGCCTCAGGGGCATATCCCGCATTATAATACCAAATGGCAAGTTCCGCATAAACTTCATGGGGAAGCTCGTTCCTGATCAAAGAAACAAACTGCGTCTTATCCGCCTCCGCCCGTCGTCCAAAATACTTTTCACACCAGGCAAAATGATTCAGCGGATCATACCTAAGCACAATCCTTAACACCTCCGATGCTTTCACCGTATCGGCAAGCTTCCTGTATGCCACCGCCTCCAGCATCAATCCATCCATGTCATAACGATTAAAGTCTATCGCCTTCTCCGCATAATGGATCGATTGGGGAAAGTCCCCTTCCTTACCTGCCAGCCTGGCCAGGCCGGTATAAGCCGCACTCCTGTACGCCTGTGTCACCACAGCAATGCTATACCCGTCTTTTGCATCAGCCGTATTGTTCAGCCGGTCATTGATCACGCCGTAATAATAATTGGCCTCCGCGGAAAATGCATCCACCTGCAAGGCCCGTTTCACCGTCGCCAATGCTTCCTCATATCGCATATTCCGGTATTGAAGCACCGCCATCTCTACCAGGGCAGGTAAAAAATTGCCATCTTTTTCCAACGCTCGCTGCAAATGCCCGCCGGCTTCCATGTACAATTTCTGATCCATCAGCTCCCTTCCCCGTATATATTCTCCATAGGCGCTGTTCCAATCAAAGTCCTTCGGCGCCTCCATCGGCCGGTGCAATACCCCCGCCGCAGTATCCGAATCGTAGACGATCTTGTTCCCTCCCAACGTCACAAAAAAATGCCCTCCGTCCACTCTCACCGAATCTGCAAACGACCGTAACGGCTCCAACTCAACCCTTCTGCTATAAACCTCCTTATTTCCCACCTTAACCGATAACACATCATCGATCTTTTCCACCGCCGACAGATATACTTTCAACCACCCATTTTCCTCCTTTACATTCAACGCCCCATAAGCATTCGCTTCCACCATCCCCTGAATGCCCGACACAGGGTACCAGTATTCCATCCAGGTGTCCGTGGCATAAGGCGCAAGTCCGATGTGTTTGAACGGTGTAAAGGTGCTCCCAGGCGCATTCTGGTTAAACAGCCTGCCCGACTGTATCTCCACATATTGTCCGTTCGTATCTGTAAGCATTTTCTCCCAGATCATCCCCTGTCGCGATAAACCCCATATCCATATCTTTTTCCCCGCCTTGTCGTCATAAGCCCCATATCTCACCATCCCATTGTCACTATCATGATAGTAGGCGCCAAAAAAATGCGTCAGCTTACCCATCACATGATAGGACTTATACCCACCGAAATCGTTCTGCTCATAAAAATTAATATGCTTGCCATTGCTCTTGTTTACAGGCCAGTCGGCATATTCGCCTTCATGTCCTATATAATGCGTTCCCGGGAAAATAAATTCAAGCCCCCCCTTCGACGGCATGCCGAGGTTCATCCAATGATAATAGGGTTGCGATACCGGAGTATGATTATACCAGAATGAGCGGGTAGTAAAAAATGCCTTGTCTTTAGGGAGATTGATCTCGATCCTCCATTCGCTGCGTGTCAGCAGATCCAGCGTACCTATCACACAGCTGACGCTGCCGTCATTATTCTTATTGGCGACATAATCCACCGGCGCAGCACAGCTGGGCGCATGCCCGATGATACCGTAATTTGCTTCGAGCCCGCCGCTTGTCCAGGGCCCCCGCATAGCCACATCCCTGAATTTCACCGCCCCATTGGAATATATAAAGGGCCTGCCCGTCTTATTCTCAAAAGCCGCCCATATCTTTCCCCCAATATCAGGAGTTATCAGCAATGTAATGAAGTCATTCTTCAGCTCTACTACCTTCCACTGCTTTTGAACAGGCTTATCGGTAAAACCATCGTACCTGAAATAAGGATAAACAGGAGAAAGCAGTGCTATCGGATTGGCATCCGAATAAGGGTAAGTAGTGAATGCTTTCAGGTATTCTCTCACGGTTGCATCCTGCTGGGAAAGTGCTAAACCGGTCTGTAATAAAAGCAAGACCAAAGCAATCAGTCCTTTCATTTTTTGCAAAAAGATACAAAAAAATCAGAGATTACTTTCTGCTCCATTCCATGGATCCACCCTACCAGGATACTGGCAAGTATACTCCTCTTCATCACGTCGTCTCCTATCACCTCATTCATCGGGGCAATCTTCATTCGGGTATTCCCTTCCCGGATCACAATATAACCATCCTCCACTGTCGCCGCACATCCCCCACCCTCGCAATGCTCTGCCACATAGGGGTTTGCTCCATCCAAAGATATATAGCAGATCTTACATGCCAGATCCTTGCCCATCTGGTACACTATTTCATCATCAGCATTCAAAATAGCATAACCTGACGATAATACAATACCCGGGATCACCTCCGCCGCTCTCGTCATCCCTCCCCTCACGATCACAATGCCTATATCACAATAATGAAATGCCAACCCGTTCTCAAAGATCCCCCGCGCACTACATTCAAATACTGCCATATCCACAGTCGGGTCTTTTAGCACAAGCTCCGCGTGTATATAATCCCTGGCCTCATCCTGCGTGATCATGACATTTTGAATATAAACCCCTTTCGACGTGGCCCGGCCTACTCTATATCCCTTCCCGCTCATCAGGCCTGCGATGAGATCACCCATATCACCCGGTCCCATAAAAGCAACGATCGGTATCCGCCAGCAATTCTCCGACGGGAACATCATGTCGATAACCGCACCGGCAACATTTCGGGGAGTCCCTTCTGTTGGCTCCAAATGCAATCTGAACCCAGGCGCAGAATTCACCTCGACCACCGCACCGCCATTCTGGGCCAGGGGAACACCGATATCAGGCGAGATTACATCCATACCGCAAATATCCAACCCTACAATACGCGCGATCCTTTCCGCCATAAAGATATTATCCGGATGCACCCATTCCGTCACGTCCGTTGAAGTGCCGCCGGCACTGATATTGGCAATGGATTTAAGTAGCAGGCATCTGCCTTCAGGCAGGACAGAGTCCAAAGAGAGATCGTTGCTTTTTAATATATTACGCGTACTCTCATCTACCTTGATCGTCGTGAGCGGCTTATTATGTCCGGTGCCCCTTCGCGGGTCACGATTGACGATCTCTATCAATTCACTGATGGTTGATACGCCGTCACCAGTGACCATTGCCGGTGTTCGTTTCGCAGCAGCCACAAATTTGTAGCCAATCACCAAAAGACGGTAATCCCACCCTCTCACAAATTTTTCTACGATGACCCTTCCTGTCCCGGAGGTATCCCTGGCTGCGTGGAAAGCCAGGACAGCATCATCATAGTTCCTGATATTAACGCCGACCCCTCTCCCATTGTTCCCATGTATCGGTTTGATAACAACTGGATAGCCAATCGATTTTATAGCCTTCTTCATACTGTCCACCCGGGAGATCAATTTCCCGCCGGGTACCGGCACCCCTAATGATCGAAGCAGCTCTTTCGCTGATTCCTTATTGCCGACGATCTTTACGCCAATGCTGCCCGTCGCATCAGTAACGGATTTTTGGATCCTCTTCTGATTGGCGCCATAGCCCATCTGTATTAAAACTCTTTTATCCAGTCGGAGGCAAGGAATCTTTCTTTTTATCGCCTCCTCTACTATGCTCATGGTCAACTGATGAACCTTTATCGCATCCCATCGTTCCTGCACCATCCGCACATACTCCGCAATATCGTGATCTTCTTTTCGCAATAATGCCCCGGCAATGTTGGCAGCAATTGCCACAGCAAATAAGCCAACCTGCTCATCTACATATTCAACAATTACACGTATTACAAGGGGCTGATCGGTAGTCTCAGCATTTTTATAGGAGCAATCTATGCCCGCCTGCCTTTGCAGCTGCAAAGCGACCATCGCCAACATATCCCCGGCAGCAAGTTCTCCCTCGGCTATCTCCCAATCCTCCATCACAACGTTCATCACGATCAGTTGATGATGACGTAAGCTCCAGCAGTTAGGACCACGCATGATACGTGTTTCAAGGATCTCCATATAGCATAAAATTTATAATCCGGAAAAAAAAGCTAACTTAACAGGAATAAGCCTTATTTTCTGATCATACATGACAGCAATCTCCGGAAAAAACGAAGTTTACCTGCACAAGGCAGTCTCCAAAAATCACCAGGTCATCGACACCCGACGCCTGGTAGCCGTGCTCACGCTGAACTGGCTTTTCGATCCCATCTTTAGCGGCATCCCCCCCGAGCTGGTACAAAAAACACATGACGATCATGAAGGATTACAGATCATATCAAAAAATATCCCAGGCGCACCTCCCAAAAAAATAATTTACATTTCCGTAGATGACCCGGAACAAACAGCGCACCTGCTGCATGTCATTTCCTTCATGAATGCCCTGCCGGATCTCTCATTCACGATTTATTGCCTGGAAGAGCAGCAAAACAGACTAAAACCTTTTGTAAACAACCACATTTCATTTCTTATAAAAAAAACAAAGACCTGGCGACTACATAACAGCCCCCCTCAGGCCACCCTTTATTTCGACGGGGTAATGACCTTTGGTTCAGGAGCGCTGCATTTTCTGCGGCAGGGAATTCCCGTTTGGATCGCAGGCCCTTATGGGTGGGGCGGTTTAGTAGACACTGACAACTTCCCTCACCTGGCGAAAAGAGGCTTTATGGGTCGACCAGGCGCAGCTTATGGAGAAGACATCCCCGTAAGCATCGTCAACGAAGAATTCGCCTTCATCCAAAAGAAGCCCCCCCAGCCGGAAGCGCTCGACCAGATAAAAAAAAACGCGGAAAAAGTCGATAGCGTTCCATTATCTAAAGCAAAAGACTGGATAAAACAAACCAGAAAATCTAAAAGATCAATCTACGACAACGAAGCCAGATGGCAGCTGAGGCCAAAAATAGCCTCCCATATCGCACTGGTTGGTAATAACGGGGTTATCTATTGTCAGCGGCAGGGCATCCACGATACTTTAGCGGTCGTCAATTCCCTGAAAATAAATTTTCTGAACAATATCGATGGAGAAAATGACTGCGCTGCGCTGTATAAGCTTTCCGGCATGACGATTTCCGCATTCTGGACACAGCTTTATACATTGTGGGATAAAAAAATCATCGTTTTCTGATATGTTTCGAAGGATAAAGCAAATCGTCGGTTTTTACAACGTCAGCATCATCGTTCCGCTCTTCGAAGGGGTGGAAGCATTCCGGAAAAACCTGAATTCCAACCAGGCTTATTTTCGGCAGAATGGTATCGAATTGATCATTGTTGCGCCTGATACTTCACCAGAGACCGTACATTTGGCGGACGACTACCCTTTTATCAACTGGAAAATAATTTTGGTCCCCGGCCAATGCCAAAACAGCCCGCAAATTTCCGCATTATTAAACACCGGCTTACAATATGCCGTCCATAAGTATATCTTATTTATCCGCCCCCATACAATCTTCTCATCGGATGTAATATATCGATCCCGCTATATATTATACCATTACCCGGGATGTTTCACCGCCGTCCATAATGAAGAGGCAGATCGCCACGGGAGGCACGGAGCATCCCCGGGCAATGGAATAGTAATGGTCCAGCGACAGCAGTTGATAGACTGTGGAGGATTTGAACAAGGGAATACGTTTCAGCTCATCAACAGACTAACACAGGAAAAATTGGAGCGGGCCCATCTGAAAAAGATGATCATTGCAGAAGAAGATTTCCTGCTGACAGAAGCAGGTATACCCGAAAATCAGGTCACCGACAAAGCACTTCCGGGAAAAAAAGGTATAATATATGACTGGACGAGGGAAAAAAGCTCCGCATTATTGGAACTTGTACTTGGTAAATTCCAGCGGTCCTCCCTTCGGGCGCCCGAAGACCTGAGCCGGCAGCACCAACTGATCTGCCTCATACAAATAAGGAATGAAAGCGCCCACCTTCCGGAAGTTCTCACCCATATCAGCGGAATTTGCGATGGCATTATTCTGTTGGACGACGGCAGCACAGATGGCTCTTATGAGTTGGCGGTTGCAGACAAATTACTGTTGAAAGTACAAAAGACATACACCGGGCATTTCAATGACCTGGAGAACCGGAATTTACTGCTGGAGCTGGCCTATTTGTTCCAGTCGGAATGGTTCCTTTTCCTGGACGCTGATGAACGCTTTGCGTTCCAACGTCCGGCCCTTGACAAAATTCTGCAAATAAAAGAAATTGATACCGTCAGCTTCCGTCTGGTGCATATCTGGGATAAAAAGCACCAATACCGGAAAGACCTTCCCGAAGGGCGCGGAGGCATTCTTCGACGCTATCGTCTGTTTCGCAATAAAGGTTTCATGCAGATCTCGGCCAACCGGGAACTCCATTTCTGTGTAACCCCATTCCGGCAGGAGAGCTACCACTCGTCATTACTACTACTGCATTATGGCCTGATGGAGGCTGCCATACGGAAAACCAAAAAAAATCTTTATCTCTCGCAGGACCCTGATGGTAAAAAACAAACCTATACCTATGACTACCTCACAGATGAGAACCCACAGCTGGCCGACATCGACGATCTTATCTCCGAAGATCGATCACTGCGGGATGACAGGCAAAGCGGATCTGTTCTTCCCTGGTCTCGAACTCTTCCTCTGTGATCGCTCCATGCTTTCTTAACAACCTGGCAAAGCGCCGCGTATGTTTGCGCAAACCTTCAGTCAATCTGGGCGACCCCGAAGCCAGGGCATCGAGAAAATATTTCGGTCGGGGTACGATATAGGACAATACCAGACTCTCGGTCACAGTCAGGTCAGCAGGAGTTTTCGCAAAATAGAATGAGGACGCCGCTTTTATTCCATAGACCTCCGGACCCAGCTCAATGATATTAAGATAGATCTCCAGCAATCGGTTTTTCGGTATGACATATATCTCTTCCATCAACCAGGCAATTACCATTTCCTCCATTTTTCTGAAAATGTCCTTTCGATGATGCAGAAAGAGGTTCCTTGCCAATTGCATTGTGATGGTGCTGGCTCCTCTGCCTATTTTTCTATCGCGGATATTATCCCGGACAGCATAGCCAAAAAGTTTCTCATCAAAACCTTTATGTGAATAAAAACGGCTGTCCTCTGTCCTTAGAATAGTCTGGATAAAAATGCCGGCAACATCACCCAGGGGGACGAAGTCTTCGTGCCCCTCCATGAGCGAAATACACTTTATTTTTTGGCCGCCTTCCCGTACTGTATGAACAAAAGGCCGGTTGAGATAGGAAAGATCCAACTGCCCCATCTCTTTGATAACAAAATCCTGCCGGAAAAGATTCGCTTCAAAAGTATGGCCCCACACCTCGCCAGGTTCCAGCGTGAATACCGTCTCAAAAGACAGGCGGCCTTCAGACCGCATATCCGCCAGCGCCGGGCTGATAGAAAAGGGGAATGAGCGGATAAAATGCAGGGCCTCGAATGGCAGCAATCGAAAAGAAGTTTGGATACCATCTCCTCCCTTCCACACCGCTCCCCCTGAAAAATTCAATGCGCGCACCCGGCCTTCGAACGAGACCTCTATGACAGGCATAGCATGCTCCCGCTTACAGACCATCGTCCAATGCAAGTCAGAGATCTCCAGGGGGATCGGGATAAGCACAGGATGATGGAGACATACTGACGGAACATCGATCGTCAACTTCATCGGTCCCCATCCTCTCACCCACCATCCGTATAAAAAGCGCAGGAGGTTGCATCGACACCTGCATCCAGCCATGACAATCTCTATTTTCACTCCATAAACATTTACCAGTACCCGCTCTAGCTGTATACCATTAAACGGTCGGCAATTAACTCTTCCTATCTGTAATAGGATACCATAACCATTCTGCAACCTCCTGAATGCGTTCGCCCCAAGCTTCGATGTACCACGGGCTGCAGGTAGCAGTCCCGCTACGATCACCAGGGCAATATCCTTCAATATATTTTTTACTACTGCGATCACTCCTGTCTGGTTTTCAATTTTGTTAGTATAAGCGTTTATTTTATATGTTATTGATATGCTATAGTATTGTTAATTCGTAAAAAATTTGTTGTTTTAATTATCCACTCTATAGACAGTCCCTACCGCCATTCTAAGTTATTAAACCTTTTATTTTATGAATAAAATTTACATTTTATCTGCAATCATATTGCTTTTTCTCAAAGGATTCGGGCAGCAGGTCAGGCCAGACCCAGGCAGGCTGTTGGCGGTAACTCAGGGAGATTCATTTTCTATCCGTGCTAATGGCATCCATTTTGAAAAACGTACCGGACTGAAAAATACGTTGCGGATCATCGGCATTGGCGGCATGTCCTATCAGACCGGAAAAATGATCTCCCCCGGTTTCAAGGGACAGCGACAAGATCTAATAAAAAATAACTGGCCCGCCCCCGTCGGGGCAGGGCTCTTCCTGTCTTCTGATGCGCTGGCCGGTCATAAAAAAAACACTTCGGGCTTCATCACATTCACCTTTTACAATAAAGACCGGGTAGCCATACAGACCAATATCATACGCCCCAACCGGAAACTACTTTTACGCAACGGAGGCATCCTGCTGGCAGGAAAAATTCCGGAGGACGGCTATATTGGCTTCGACGACGGTGGCGATCCGAAAAGCCGGGACATCGCTGCCAGTTTGGTCCTGGACCTGTTGCCTGCGGAACGGGACTTAAAACCAGCAACAACACAGTTGCATCCCGAAAAAATAAAGGGCCCGGATATTGATATTGCAATAACGCTCTCCAATAGCAGGACGCTAAAAGAACCAACGTTCAACTCATTTCCTTCACTAGGGTCAATCCCAAAAACGCCCCATCGGTCTACGCTCCCGCTTGTCAGGAGAAAAGAAACGCATCCTACCCCCTCAGTTCCCCTACCCAAAAATACCGTGCCCCTCTCCCCGGTAAGCAAACAGACCATACCCCCCCGGCTCAGGACACCTCTCTCCAAACAGCAACCGGTTCAACCACCATTCTTTACACGGCTCGTTTGGATCAGAGATAAAGACGACAAAGAGATTGTTCCGGAAGAAGAAGACGACCCCGACAACGACATAACTTTCATTTTCACCAAGCTGGCCTTCAGCGTACCCACGCCCTCCACCTCCGAAATGGAAGAGGACGATGGATACGGCGATGATGATGACGATGACGATGACTCAGGAGACGATGACGATGACTCAGGAGACGATGATGACGATGACGACGACGATGATGACGACGACGATGATGACGACGACGATGACGACGATGATGATGATGATGACGATGACGATGATGATGACCCCTTTGAAGACCCGGACTGCACGGATCTTCTTGTAGCAGGCCTCATTACTCCCGATGAATACAATGCTTGCATATGCGAACGACATCCCGAACTGGCAATGTGTCACACGGCGCCGCCGCCGAATAACACACTTAAATGCGCGCTGTGTGCTGCGGCTTACGGGATCGCAGTTTCAAACCATCTTGCTACATACACCAACGTAACCATCCCGGCTTGCGAGGCAGGTGCCCCAGCGGCTGTCGACGGGTGTAAAGATCGGGCTAAAAAGAATCTCAACATCCAGTTGGCTGTAGACGCGGCAACTTTAACAACTTGCCTTATTACAAATGGTTGCTTCTGATAAAAAATAACTAAGCCCGATTGCGCCAATGGACCTTAAAAGTCTGTTGGCGCTTTGTTCGCCAATAAAATAGGATTAAATGGACATTTTAATGCTGATACTGCTGCTGGCCCTTTCGATAGCCGGTATTTATACCTGCAGTTTGATCATACTGCACCTGCAAAACAGGGACAGCCCCGTCGGCGCGAAACTATGCAGTACCGACGGAAAATTTAATTGCGACAAAGTCCTGAGATCAGACCTGGGAAAAATATCCAAAAACATTCACCTGGCAGACATCGGGCTGGCGTATTTCATTTTCCAGTCCTTATTCATCATTTTCGAAAGCATTAATGGCAGGATGGCTAACTGCATCAATGTGATAACATTTCCTTGCCTGTTCGCTTTTGCATTAACCTTCTTTTCATTTGGATATCAGGCCTTTCTGATAAGATCATGGTGTAAATTGTGCCTGATAATAGCAGGCATTATCTGGATGCAGCAGCTTGTGTTGATCCTGGGCTATGCCTTCAGGACAGATACTCATAAGGATTATTTTTCCCAAAACGCCTTCCGACCAGACCATCTGTCATCCTTTTTGATGTTGGCGGCAACAATGGCCATAGCAAGCATTTGGTTCTTTATTAAAGGGCTCATGGCCACCGCAGGTGAAGCCGTAACACTAAAAAGAAAATTATACCTTTTTAAAAAGAACGCCAACATCTTCAGAGCGGCCCTCAAAACACAAAGGACCATCGACACAACGATCTGGGAAGACGACTTTTTATTAGGCAGCAGAAATGCTTCCACTCAGTTGATGGTAGCCCTTGATCCATACTGTCCGCCCTGCGCAAGGGAATACAAGGAGATCTTGCAGCTGCTTCAACTATTCCCCGACACTATCCTCGTCGTAATAAGATTTCATGTATCCCCCAATATGGATAAAACAACAAATGCAGTGCGGCATCTGTTGCAGGAATATCATTCCACCCCTATAACCAGGCAGCCCCAGATCCTGGAGAGATGGTTCAGTACATTGTCACCGGATAAGCCCGAAACATCAAATCCCGTGCTTCTTCTGCAAAAATACCAGCAATGGTTCGAAGAAAGTAAAATATTACATACGCCCACTTTTTTCATCAATGGACATGAATTTCCAAAACTTTATGAACTATCCGATCTGAAAATGCTGATGGCTAAATTCCTCAAACGTCCTTTGAAATTTTCCCATATCCGTGAAAGTCAGTAGAAACGATCCGAAAAGTAACCTAAATCAAAAAGAATATGCTTTGTCAACACGAGCTGGAGTCTGCAGGCCAAAGATGTGCAGATTATTTGATCCAAAACATCAGGGAGGATGGTTCCTTCGTGTATGAGCAGAATTCCCGCACTGGATTTATCTCCCATAACTACAATATGCTCCGGCATTCCGGCGCCATTTATGCATTGTGCGGATGGTTACAGATGTATAAGAATGTACGGTCGCTAAAGCAGGTTGAAAAAGCCCTGGATTATCTTAAAACGCATATCGTCCCCCTCCAAGACCGTCTCTTATGTGTACGCGAAGACAACGAGATAAAACTAGGTGGAGCTTCCTTATCGCTGCTGGCCTTAATGGAGTATCACAAGCTACGCCCGCTTCCCGGCAATATACCCACCATGCATGGACTGGCAAGGTTCATTTGCTGGATGCAGGATGGCACCGGCCGGTTCAAAAGCAAATTCAACCTGGCGGGCAAGGCCGTCGGAGATTGGGAATCAACTTATTATCCTGGGCAGGCAATTCTCGCCTTAACACGCCTGTACCTGGTGGACGGCGACCTCACCTGGCTCGTAGCTGCAGAACACGGTGCTTCTTTTTTGATTAATAAGTACAACCAAAAGGATCCTTTGCGCAGACCCTACAACCATTGGCTGTGCATTGCCATCGCGGAACTGCATCTTGCACTATCCTCCAATTCCTTTTACAAACAGTATTGGCTCCTGGCTAATAATATTCTTGACTCCGTTCGCCCATTCAACAAAGCACCCCGGGCTTATTCCTCTGCACAGATGGCAACAAGAGGGGAGGCGCTGCTGGCAGGGCTCTTACTGGAATTGGAGCTAGGCAACCATAGCTTAACCGACAGCCTGGCGACCGTGGTAGACGACATACTTCAGTATTGCCTGAATTTTCAGATAAAGGACACAGGATATAAGCGATATCTCGGAGGGGTCATACAAGGAAACAATAACTATAATATACGGATCGATTATGTACAGCACACCCTGTCTCTTATACATGGACTGATCCATCGGTACAAATTCTCCCCAAACACGAAGACAATGGCATTAACCTCATAACTATTGGCCGCTACACCAAAGAAAAAAAGCGCTGTCGCCAGTTGCCATCCCGTAGCCACAGTAGCCAATGGCAATAACAGCAAAGCAAACCCTATCGCCGAAACGATGAGCAGCCGCCTGCTGCCATACCTCGACATGATCCACCCGGACCCACGCCGAGCCCGCAAAACCCGCGATAAAAAAGAATACTCCCACTGCTGTCCTTACCCTCACATCATCAACAGATTTTTTCCCGATTTTATTGCATCCCCTACAAAACCCAGGTCGCCGGCAGTCGCACCCGATATGACGATCACATCGATCGAGCTGTCATGGATGATACTATGGGTATCCTCTACGATCTCAGCTTCCGGATAATGAAACCTGACATTCCCCGGGCTGCCGGCAGTAAATATCTTTTTTAATGAATGACGCTCGAGCTCCATGATCTCCCCGTTTTGAAGCTTTTTCCCGCTGGGATCAAGCTCGATCAATCCGACATTCTTCTTCACTGTTGTCATAACACTTCTTTTTAATGAACAAAATCACATGCAAAGGTACGATTTTTTGGTTAATCGATTAACCAACATCCCGCTATATCCTAACCACCTCACATACAATTCTCTGCATGAAATATTCATGGTATATTGCCGTACAAACAGGCCTCATGTCGCCACAGCGAAAGAAAAAGAAAGTGTCTTTAAAAGATATAGCCCGGCAAGTAGGCGTTTCCACCGCGCTCGTATCCTACGTGCTGAACAACAAAAGAGAGGATCGCATCAGCAAGGAAGTCGCGGGAAAGATAAGAAGCACCGCAAAAAAACTGAACTACCGGACGAATCAGATAGCCCGCAGTCTGAAAACTAACAAGACCGCTACGCTGGGATTGATCGTCGCCGATATCTCCAATCCATTCTTTTCACAATTAGCCCGGTTTATCGAAGACCAGGCTGCCATTAACCACTACACCGTCATCTTCGGAAGCTCAGATGAGAATGGACAGAAATCCAAAAATCTTGTCGACATATTCATCGATCGCCAGGTCGACGGACTGATCATAGCACCCGCCGAAAACACAGAACCCCAACTCCGCGCACTACGGAAGACAGGCACTCCCTTTGTACTGGTCGACAGGTACTTCCCCGGTCTGAAATGCAGCTACGTAGCCCTGGATAACTTCCAGGCCGCCAGGGAAGCCGTAAAACATTTGATCCATGAAGGAAACAGGCGCATCGGCCTCGTGACCTTTAAAACGAATTTCTTTCATATCGCCGAACGCAAAAACGGATACGCGGCAGCTCTCAAAGAAGCTGACATCCCCATCAACAAAAAATGGATCAGAGAGGTCGACATGGCAAACCCCGCACCGGAAGTAGAAAAAGCCATCGCAGATATGCTGAATTTATCCTCACCCCCCGATGCCTTGTTTTTTGCCACCAATGCGCTTTTCATCCAGGCCATGAAGTACATTACAAGACACGGGATAAAAGTCCCGGACCAAATAGCCATCGTTAGTTTTGATGAGACAGAAGCATCCGAGCTGTTCTACGCCCCTCCTACTTATGTAAGACAGCCCATCAAGGAAATGGGACAGCTGGCTACCCGTATATTAATTGAAAATATGGACACACGGCATATCGAACAGATTCATCTGCCCGGAGAGCTGGTAATCAATGCATCCTCGAAACGCTCACTTCTCTGAACCCTTCTCCTTCAACCCGTCATAGAACTTCCGCGCCTGGTCATAAGCCGCCTCAGCAACCTGCCGCTCATCAGACCGTATATTCCCCTGCTTCATCTGCCAGCATTGGTCAACCGCCGCCCTGCACCACTCCACACTCTTCTCCTCGAGAATAGGCTTCCCATCCACATGGATAAAGATAGGATTGGTATGCGAGCTGGGATATATCCTCAAAGCTACCCAGGATGACCGGCTGATCCGATGCTCAAAATGCACCTCCTTCCAGACCGCATCGGCCATGACCTCGGTTGTATCCACAGCTTCCCCGTTGATCACCAGCTCAACCCGCACCTTTTGCGTACCGGGTATACGGGCCCTTTCGATATGCCAGTAAGGTGGTTCGGTCAGCGGGCGCTGCGCAATCTTCAATCCCGCCTCATCTTGTTTTACAGGTAGATTGGCCACTACTTTCGCACTGATCCGGACCGTTTGCGACCCCTTCAGCAACAGTTTGCTCTCATTGGTTCCCGCTTCCAGTCCATTGACGGAAAAATCAATGATATGCGAGTTGCCTTCGGAAACATACGACCTTCCCTTGCTGATCGCTGCGACATAACTATCATAGCTGAGAGAGCCTTCCGGTTTGAAATAGCTCCGCGCCATGCCCACACGCTCATCAAAAATGCAGGGGAAATCCGTTTCACCGCTTAACCTCGTAGCAAACCCGCAGTTCAGGGAATGATACCACATGTTCAGCTCCCAGGGAGCAGGCGTGTCACCCGCGCTGAAAAAATCCACCACATGCTGCGTCACCGTCACAACGTACTCATTAGCGCCAATGCCATCCATCTTCGGCATAACGTAATTGGGTAAGTCGCTGGTGGCTTTCACAGGCTCCAGTCCCCACCCTGAATGGGCATAACCCGTTATTGCATTTTGTGACTTGGCCCATTTCAACACCGGGAGCGTCCAGCTTGGCCATTGTTCAATCAAAGTCGTGCCCGGGTAGTCATCCTCCCGTAATCTTAATAGCACGACATGCCCCGCATGGGAAGAGGGAAAGCCCGATACTTCAACATCCTGGCGCATGATATTTTCCTTTGTCGAGAACGTATCATCCTTTCCCGTAAAAAAAGTTTTCTGGTGATACCAGCTGGGACCCCACGCCAGCACAGCAGCCACCTGCAGATGCTCACCCAACGCCTGCCGCCACATATCCTCCGGCCTGACACCTTCTTCCGGGCTATCGTAATGGCTGCAGCCCGCCGCATGCACATGATGATCCGCACTATACCATCCGAACTTCGTCATATCTACCCAACGTTTCAGGAAAAAAGAGACAGCAGACTCTTTTACACCGGCCGGCACTACCAACTGAGTCGTTTGCACCACATACTCCGGGCCATGTTTGACGGTCACGTTGTATTTGCCCGGCGGCAGCTGCACATGCTCGCCGTCGAACCGGTATATCTGCGGCTGAAAGAAAAAGTCCGGGTATTCGTCATAGGCAGCCACCCGCCTGGATGGCAAGGGATATATTCCCACAAGATAGGGACGCGCCTTATACCGTTCGACACCATCGCTGATCAACAGGCTGGCCATGGACGGCAACCCGTTCTCATCTTTGATATGTATCGTTACCTTGACAGACGGGGTGCTCGCAAAAAGGATATTCACCGTGTTCCGGAATCCGATGTCCTGGGTACCCTCTCCGACATTGAACCCGATCTCCGCCTCCCGCTGCCCCGAATCCTTGCTATATACCTGCACGATGGCATATTCCAGTTTCAAGCCCGAAAGATTCGGCAACATCGGCCGGTTCCTGTACATCTGTATCTCAAGAAATCGATTGGCCACCTGGCCGGCCGTTAGTTTCTTATCTTCCGGTACCCGGGGTTCATAGGAAGGGGCATGCAATGGCGCCACCGCATTGGGGCTTTCCACCTGGAGCTGCGCCGTTATGCCAGCCTCATTGTTCACTTTCACCAGGTAGCTCACCCATCCATACTGCAAAAGCCTCGCTTTAGCAGGTCCTCTTACTACTTTCACCCTGGTTTCAGGGTTGATCTCCACAGTCGCCAGGCAATATGGATCAAGTATTTGCTGAATACGTTTCACCTGCTCCGCAGAAGGAGGCTCATGCTGCAGCATGTTCAGCTGATCTTCATCTTCCTTCGTCAGGGCGCTGCCTAAAAATGACAACGCTTCTTTCAGCCGGAGCGCTTGGGCAAGCAGCGGCTGAGATGCAACACCGCTGACCATACCCGCACTGGTATCTGCATGGACATGCTGCCCGGATAATCCTACGGGAATAAGTGCGGTCAGCAGGATCCAGATCGCTTGTATTCTGATAAACATGCAGATAAATTTACAACATTAAGGGGAACGATTTTTGAATACATTCCTACAAACTTAATGCATGGCCGGCCGGCACCCTTTCATCGAAATAATAAAAGAGTTGATCCAGGTTCAGGGCGATCGCATTACGCTATATTATAATGCACTTGCAACCGTGTTACGGCCGGATCGAAAGGACCTTAAGTCGATCTTCGGAGAAATGATCCGTCAGTCCATGCACTTCCAGCAGGAATTAAAAGACAGTATCTCCGGGTTCAACGGTAAAATGAACGGACAGGAAAAAGAATATAAAGGAGCCATTTATGAGGTCTGGGAAAGTGCAAAGGTTGACATCCGGGGGGATAACAGCAAGTCGATCCTGGAAGCCTGCGAAGAAGAATGCGAAGCCGTCCAGCAAGCCTATCAGGCCGCTCTCTCATTTTCCGACCCCATCGATCCCGTTATCCAGCGCCTCCTGCAAACCCAGCAGATTACACTAAAAAATATTCAGGACCAGATCCGCGAATATCACGACGCATTATAAACATTCTCCGCCGGTCTCAAATACCCCGCAGGAAGTATCGGGAAATGCCGGTCAAACCAATTGGCGGAAAGATAAGCGATCTGGCGCGCCTTACGGTCCTCTTCAAACATATTCGGGTCACCTTCGATGGTAACGAGTTGCTTCTCACAGGTCAACAACGCATAAGCCTGCCAATTCAATTCGGTCAGGTATACATTTTCAGAACCCGTGATCAATAAAGTCGGTGACTTTACCAGGGCAAGTCTGGGACCGGCCAGATCAGGACGGCCGCAACGGCATACGATCGCCCGGAGCTTCCTGCCCGCCGGGATGGAAGCCTCCAGGATAGAGGCGGCAGCAGTATTTACCGCAAAATATCCCAAAGGTAAACCTTTCATCGAAGGCTGGTCAGAGATCCAGTTCGTCAGTTGCTCGATATGTTCACGCATGACTCCGATATCAAACGGAATATCAAGATCCTGGCTTTCTGGTGGATCCAAAAGATAAGTAAACAGGGAGGCGATATTCTTCTTACAAAGGGCCTTGAACAGGTATTCATTCTCTATCCTCAGCAATTCGCAATCCTCTTTTGTTGCAACAATTACAAGCCCTTTTGGCCGCTCGGGACTATGGATCTTTCCCGACAAGGTAATATCTTTTAAAACGATATGGATAGTATCCGATTCCATAAAGATAACCCTACAATTTACATGCCCGCTTCCGGTAAGCACAGCAACGGGGTCGGGGAATTGTAAGCCAGTCTTTTACTTACACTTTTGTGGAATATGGAAGAGAGGAAGTTGTGCGTTTTAGTGATGGTGATGATCAGGGATGCATGATGCTGCCCCGAAAAGGTAAGTATGCTGTCGACAATATTATCCCCATCGACATAAAAAAAAGAGGGCGAATATTTATCCATTATCTTATGCAAACCATCGACAGCTTTTTTCCTGGCTCCTGATGCATACGCTTCCTCCACCGCGGGCCCTGCATTTACCACCTTGACCTCCGCCTTAAACGCATCCAGGAAGGAATGCAGCATCGTCACAGGTATCGAAGAAGTATCTTTAAGATCCGTCGTAAAAACAATGGTCTTTATTTCCTTCCCTATCATCGTATCTTCCGGTACCATCAGCAAAGGATACCGGCTTTTTTCCAGCATCCGGGCCGTAACGCTGCCGGCGATCAATCTGTCGACACCGGATTTTCCGGTTTTCCCCATTACGAGAAGGTCGATCTTCTGCTCTTTACAGCGCTGATTGATCGTTTCAGGCAAAAAGGTATTCTCCGCCAGCATATCGATCGCTACCATATCCGGCAAATTCAGCCTTAGCCGGTCTCTCAGCATGTTCAGCGCTTCCATACTTTCAAGATATAGTTCCTCATTGGTTTTCACAGGCGGCATCGGCGTATCCGTCGAAGCGATGACAACTTCATATGCATGATATAACACAACCCGTTTGATTTGCAGAACATCAGCCAGCCAACAGGCATATTCAGCAGCACGAAATGCAGCCTCAGAAAAATCCGTTAAAATAAGTACCGACCTCATCTGACTCATTTCTATTAAAATACACGCATAAATAACTGTGCCAGCGCAGAATAACTTTATTTTATCACAGAACATGTCCCATTTCCCGCAGGAGGAAAGATTTTACCTGAATTGTGGAATTTTATCCCTTGGAGGGTGGCATAAGTTTTGGTCACCATGCATTATGCGGCAGAAAGAAATGCAAATAGACATGAACGACGATCATTTTTTGGCAAACCTCAACCTGCCGGAAAATGCACGAGGGCTTGTCATTTTTGCACATGGCAGCCGCAGCAGCCGCAAAAGCCCTCACAACAATTTTGTGGCTGACATGCTGAATAAAGAGAATATAGCCACGCTTCTTGCCGACCTGCTTACCATCCCGGAGGATGAAGTATATGAGAACCGGTTTAATATAGCGCTCCTAAGCCGCCGGCTGGTGACGATCACCGAGTGGGCGCTTCAACAGCCCGAGCTGGAACTTCTGCCCACCGGCTATTTTGGTGCAAGCACAGGCGCCGCTGCCGCTTTACAGGCCGCAGCATTATTGGATGACAACATATATGCAGTGGTGAGCAGGGGCGGTATGCCCGACCTTGCGGGGCATACGCTGCAAGAAGTAAAAGCCCCCACTTTGCTGATCATAGGATCCCTGGACAGCCAGGTCATTGATTTGAACAAACAGGCATATAGAGAGCTGATCTGTGAAAAAGAAATGGTGATTGTCAACGGCGCTTCTCATTTGTTCGAGGAACCGGGCACCTTGCACAAAGTAGCCCACCTGGCCATAGACTGGTTCCACCAGTACCTGCGCTATCCCTTCCCGAAGTAAGGCACTTCGTCATTCGACTCCTTTTCCTTCTGCTGCCAGTACGCCAGTGTCACCACATGACCTTCCGGCGTCCTTAACAGCCGGCCAAAAATGGCATTCACCGGGTTGAACATCACGTCCGTCACACCCACCGTAAAGGTCTCCGGCGCCGGCGGTGCCGCCGCTGCCCCCACCGCATCACTCCCACCAGCCGGCACACTCCCCGCCCCCGCCGGCGCCTTCGGCGGCGCACTGATCGCCACAACCACCGTATACTTATTGTACTCAAGGACCCCGCGCAAAAACTCTACCCGCGCCGCCGTCACATTCTTCTCCACGATAGCGCACTTCACCCCATTCAGCTCCTCGAATAAATGATTTTGATTGATAGCCATAGACTTTTTAAAACCCAATGCTCAATGAATAAATATAATCATAGATCCACCCTATCAGTCCCGTCGCAATGATCCCACCCAGGCAAACCACAAAGGCGATATTCGGCAGTAGCGGTACATGCAGCCTCCCGATAGGTTGCGGCTGGCTATCCATAAAGATAGCTTTTATCACCCGCAGATAGTAATACAGCGAAATGACCATATTCAACGCCGCTATTGTGATAAATACATAATTGCCCTTTTCCGCTCCCGCCATCAGCAAAAAGAATTTACCAAAAAAGCCCGCGGTAGGTGGGATACCAGCCAGTGAGAACAAAGAGAACGCCATGATCCAGGACAGCAAAGGATTCGTAGTATATAACCCCTTGTAATCATCGATACTCTCCCTCCCCGTCTGCGTGCTGATAAAGGACACCACGCCAAAAGCGCCCAGGTTGGAAAATATATAGACGAGTATAAAATAGATCACGGATGCGTCGCCCGCGTGAGAGCTGCCGGTAATGCCCGCAAGGATGAACCCCGACTGTGCAATGGATGAAAAAGCCAGCAGCCGTTTGAGGTTGCGCTGACGCAGGGCGAACAGGTTGCCCGTCACCATGGTCAGCACCGACAGAAGCACCAGGATCCCGTACCAGTTGCCGGCCATCGGCTTAAACACAGTATACAATGCCTGGACGAATATAAAGAACACTGCCCCCTTGGAGATGACGGATAAATAAGCCGTGACCGTAACAGGCGATCCCTCATAAACATCCGCCGTCCATAAATGAAAAGGAACAACAGATATCTTAAAGGCAAACCCTGATAGAATGAGGATAAAAGCAAACAGCTGAAATGCGCTCCCATCAAGATGCCGGGCGATGGTGTCAAAACCCAGGGTCCCCGTAGCGCCATACAGCAGGGAAATACCAAAAAGAAGCAGCGCGGAAGAAAAAGCCGAGGATATGATAAACTTCATGGCCGCCTCCGAAGATTGTCTTTTCTCCAGGTCGAAGCTGGAGAGGGCCGTCAGCGGAATGGTAGATAGCTCGAGCCCCAGATAGAACATCAACAAATTACCGGACGAGATCATAAAGAAAAAACCCGTCAGGGTGGATAATAACAGGATATAAAATTCCGTCGCCTGCCGGTGATCCTTCAGCCAGCTGTATGCCTGCAGCGAAACGATCAGCGTCCCCAGGTTGAGGATATTCTTCTCTAAAACGATAAGCTTATTGGTATGAAACATACCATTGAACAGAGTGGAATCCGGGAAGCTCCAAAAGCCCAGGATAAAATTCACGAAAAGCAATACATTGACAAGACGAAGAATAACCTCCGTCTTATATTCTGCCACTCCCACCTTCATAAACAAAAGAAGGAAGATAATACCCGTGACGATCAGCTCCTGCCGTAATGAAAGAAAAATTTCCATAAACCAGCCTATTAAAAACGCAATAGATCACGCAACCAATTAAAAAGACAATAGATCACGCAACCAATTAAAAACGCAATAGATCACTTAGCCAAAAAGGTGCAACGCCGATGGCAATAATGCCAATACCCAATAAGACCGCCGCCAGCTTCTCATTCCATGTCGCATCCGCAAGCCCGTTATAATAAGGGTCCTTCACAGGTCCCATGATCGTTTGTCCCGTCGCCCGCAGGATATACACCGCCGTGATCACGATGGAAGCGCAGGCAAGTATCGTCGCCAGGCGATATGCTTCACCCGTCCGCTGCCAGGATCCCATAAATACCGTGATCTCCGCCACAAAACCGCTGAGACCGGGCAGCCCTAACGAACACAGACCCGCGATCACAAATACCGTCGAGATAAAAGGCATTACTTTCAGCAGACCGCCCAGCCGCTCCACCAGTCTCGTATGGGCCCTGTCATATATCATCCCGATGGCCGCAAAAAAGAGGGCCGTCATCAGCCCGTGAGAGATCATCTGCATCACCGCACCCACGACAGCCGTCCTGGTCAGCATCCCGATACCCAGCAGGATAAACCCGCAATGGCTGATGGACGAATACGCATTGATATACTTCAGGTCCTTCTGCATCATCGTGGCAAAAGCGCCATACACGATCGCTATTGTCGCCAGCACGATAATCACGAGCGAATATTCACGCGCCGCAACAGGCATAAGAAAGACCGCCACCCGCAAACAGCCATAACCGCCCAGTTTCATCGAGATCCCCGCCAGGAACATCGATGCCGCCGTCGGCGCGGCAGAGTGGCCGTCCGGCACCCAGGTATGAAAAGGGAACAGCGCCGTAAAAATGCCAAAACCCACAAATAAGAAAGGGAAAAATATTCGTTGTACGTCCACTGGCAGCTGCATGTGCGCGATGGCCGGCCAGTCAAAAGTGTGCGGCCCGCCAGCCCCGCCGGTGCTGTAATACACACCCAGTAAACCTACAAATACCAATGCCGATCCACCCATAAGCATCAATGCCAGTTTCATGGCGCTATATTCCTTGGACGCCCGGGGCGTCCTGGCCGAAGGCCCATCATTAGAGGCGCCACTCCCCCATATCCCGATCAGTAAAAACTTCGGGATCACCGAAACCTCCAAAAAGAAGAACAACGTAAACAGGTCGAGCGAAAGAAAGAACCCATAGGCCCCCCCACTAAGAAAAAGCAGCAGGACAAAAAACTCCTTACTCCACGACTGAACCGACCAGGACACCAATACAGCAGCCACCATCACAAAGGCCGTCAGCAGGATCATGGCCACCGAGATCCCGTCCACACCGACATGATACCAAATATTGAGCGGCTTAAACCATACATGCCGGGACTCGAATAACATACCCATACCGCCGGCTGCACGCTCCCGCCAGTACAATACCAGCAATCCGAAGGACAGCAGCAATTGCACCGTAACCCCCGCCAGGGATACCCAACGCACGCCGTTGAGTCCCCTGCAGAACAGCACGGCTATCGCCGTGATCAATGGCACCAGCACCAGCAATGACAGATTCATGTGTATATATAAATAAATAAAACTGCTAATACCGCTATCCCCGCAAAGAAATACAAGGCATAATCCTGTACCCTCCCCGATTGAATACCCTTTATCCCCGCAGAGATCCTTGCCGTAAGCGCTCCCAGAGCATTCATCAGTCCATCCACGATATTCCTGTCGATCCATGCCGCCGGTCTGCCGATGAGATTAAAAATGATCTTTTTCGTAATAAAGAAATATACTTCGTCGATATAAAATTTATGACAGGCCAGCCGGTATAACCCACTAAGGGCCGCAGCCGCCCGCCCAGGTCTGTCACTCTCCCGCAAATACAGGTAACCTGCCAGCAGGACCCCCAGGAGCGCCAGCGTCACAGGAGCAATAACAGACAAGCCCATTGCATGCGGCGCCATCGGCTTACCGTCATAGGTCACCAGCCGCGAAAAAGGAATAAACCCCGCCAACGCAGCACCCACCGCCAGCACGACCAGCGGTATCTTCATGGAAGCCGGCGCCTCCCCATGGCCGCCCCCCGCTTCCGCACCCTCAAAATGGCCCGCCCCCGCCGGCAGCCCCCCCGGCAACCGCCAAAAAACAGAAAAATATAACCGGAACATATAAAAAGCCGTCAGACCGGATGTAAACAACCCCACCGCATACACCAGCTTATTCGCATTGTACGCCGCCAGCAGGATCTCCTCCTTGCTAAAAAAACCGGAGAAAGGAGGAATGCCGGCAATAGCCAGACAGGCGATCAAAAAGCAGCCATGCGTCAGCGGCATCGACTTCCGAAGCCCTCCCATATCACGCATCTCATTGCTATGTACCTGGTGAATGATCACACCCGCGCAGAGGAAGAGCAATGCCTTAAAAAAAGCATGAGTAAAAAGATGGAACATCGCAGCAGTAAAACCCAACGCACCCTCAGCCCCAACAGGACGGAATGTCCCCAGGGCAAACATCATATATCCTATCTGCGACATCGTCGAGTAGGCCAATATCCGTTTGATATCCGTCTGCGTACAGGCAATGATCGCCGCCAGCAGCGCCGATAAGGCCCCTGCATAAAGGATCACCTGTAACACCGCAGGATCAGCCACCGTATACACCGGGTACAACCTCGCCACTAAGTACACACCCGCCACCACCATCGTCGCCGCATGGATAAGGGCGGACACAGGCGTAGGCCCTTCCATCGCATCCGGTAGCCAGATATGCAACGGGAAAAGGGCCGATTTCCCCGCGCCTCCGATAAACACAAGTATCAGCCCCCAGGACAGCAGCGAAATACCCAGGAAGGACCCCATAACATCCCCCGCCAGTTGCGGCGAAGGCTCGGTAAGCCGCTGGATCAACGTGCGGAAATCCAACGTCTCCGCCTGAAAGGATAATATCAAAATACCTATCAGGAATCCCAGATCGGCAAAACGCGTAACGATAAATGCCTTCTTGGCCGCAGCGACAGCCGTTGGCCGGTCATAATAATACCCGATAAGCAGAAAGGATGAGCAACCTACCAGCTCCCAGAAAATATAGATCTCAAAAATATTCCCAGACAGCACCAGTCCCAGCATGGAGAAGGTAAAAAGACCGAGAAAAGCATAGTAGGTGCCAAAACGCTCCTCACCCTTCATATACCCCAGGCTGAAAAGATGCACCATCAGCGAAACAAAGCTGACCACCACGATCATCATCACCGAAATAGGATCGAGGATAATGCTCATGTCGATGGAAAGCCCCGGAGAAAAAGAGAGCCAGGCCACCTTCAGCGCAATCACCGGCTGATAGACCCCGTCCACCTTACCCGCGACAAAGAAATATTCGTAAGCCGCCCATAACGACAACACAGCAGAGGTCAGCACCACGGCAGTTCCGATGACGCCCGAAAAACCCCGTAAATATTTCCTGCCGAACAACCCCAGCACCACAAAGGCAGCCAGCGGCAACAAAGGTATCCAGGCTATGTACGCATAATTCGACATATTGAGAACATTCAGAATTTCATTTCATCGGCAGCCTCCACATCGATGGATCGAAGGTTCCTGTAAAGATTGATAATGATCGCAATAGCCACCGCCGCTTCCGCAGCAGCAATGGCCACGATAAATAGGGTAAAAAAGACCCCCTCCAGCTTGTCCGGGTACAGGTATTTATTAAAAGCGACAAAGTTGATATTCACACTATTCAGTATAAGCTCCACCGACATCAGCATCGTGATCATATTCCGTCTGGTAAAAAGACCATACATCCCTATAAAAAAGAGAGCAGTGCTTACAAACAATATATGGCTCAACGGTACCTGACTCATTTATTCTCGGGTGTTTGTTTCATTGCAATAACGATACAGCCCACCATGGCGGCCAGCAAAAGGATACTGATCACCTCGAATGGTAATACATACCCATGCTCCGAAGTGCTGAGCAGCTGCCTGCCGATATTCCCCACACTCATATCACCTGTCCCGTTCCCCACACGTATATCACCTACAGCATTCCCCACACTCACGCCACCCGCAACATTCCCCGGCGCCGCAGGGCGCCCTGCCGCCCCAAAAGTATATTGCCCCACCAACATACAGGTAAACAGGAATCCTGCACACACCGCCAATACAGAAAATATAGCCCTGCTGCGCACCGGCGCCGGCAGGTCCTTCCCCGATTGCTGGGTGAGAAAAATGGAAAAGATGATCAGCACCACGATCCCGCCTACATAAACCACGATCTGGACCGCCGCGATAAATTCCATCTGCAGCCAGAAATACAAACCCGCAATACCGGTGAGCGAGAACAACAGCCAGATAGCCGAACGGAATATTTTCCTGGAAGTCACCGCCAGCACGCCGGTCACCAGGATAAAAAAGGAAAGTATATAAAAAACGACAGCAGACGCGCTCATCATTCAACGCCCTCTCTGATTTTAGAACCCGGTTTATTTAATTTTTTTGTCAGCTCGCTGCGGTCATACACACTGTGTTCAAAATTCTGCGCCATTTTGATGGCATCCGTGGGACAGGCCTCGATACATAAATTACACATCGTGCAAAGCTCCAGGTGGTAGATAAAGGTATCCAGCGCTTTTTTCTTCTTGCCCTCCGGCGTTATATCGAATTTGGTTATGATCTTGATGGTCCCGTTGGGACAGGCCAGCTCGCACGCCGTACAACCCGTACAGGCATGCTCATTGTTCTCGTCATGCAGCATGACCACCTCCCCGCGAAACCGCTCAGGAAGCTTCATTTCCTCCTTGTTGTCCGGGTACTGCTGGGTGATGATCTCCTTACGATGGGTAAAATAATACCCCGTCAGCCGCATTCCCTTCAATAAGGATCGTACTGCACCAAATACATCCGATATATATTTCTTCAAGAACATATTAAAAATACCATCCCTTAATAGCGACCAGCGTCATCAACAAAAGATTAACCATACTGATCGGCAATAGATACTTCCACTCCAGGTTCAGCAGCTGGTCGATACGCAGCCGCGGAAAGGTCCAGCGAAACCACATGATCAGAAAGATCAGGAAAAAGGTCTTGCCCGTAAACCACAGGGAAGACGGGATATAATCCATCATCCGGTTGAACCCCTCCCAACGACCGATGTGCAGCGGCATCCAGCCCCCCAGGAATAAAGTAGCCGCGATAGCACAAACGATAAAAATATTGACATACTCCGCCAGGAAGAAGAGCGCGAATTTCATCCCCGAATATTCCGTATGGAATCCCGCCGTAAGCTCCGACTCTGCTTCAGCCAGATCGAAAGGCGCCCGGTTGGTCTCCGCCGTAACGGCAATGATAAAGATGATAAAAGAAATGATGGCCGGGATATGCCCCTTGAACAGCCACCAGCCATCCTGCTGGGAAGCGATAATATCCGATATCCGCAGACTGCCCGTAAGTACCACGATGGAAATGACCGAGAGACCCGCGGACAGCTCATAGCTGACGATCTGCGCACCGCTGCGCATGGCGCCCAACAGGGAATATTTATTATTGCTGGCCCACCCCGCCATCAGGATACCGATGACGGAAAGAGAAGATACAGCAGAGATATATAATACGCCGATATTGATATCCCAGATTTGCGTCCCTTTGGCAAAGGCCACCGGGGCAAGTATCATCATCGCCACAACGATCACAAGAAAAGGCGCCAGGTTGAACAGGAACTTATCCGCGCCGTCAGGGGTCAACCCTTCCTTCATCGCCAGCTTCAACGTATCCGCCACCGTTTGTAACGTCCCCCCCGGCCCTACCCGGTTGGGCCCCAGCCGGATCTGCATATAGGCGGAAACCTTCCTTTCCATCAGCACCAGGACCAGCCCCAGCAAGGCAAACAGACTGATGACGCACAGCCCCACGATCAGGGACTCCAACAGCAAGGCAACTGTCGGATTGAACGTGCCATTCAGCCACGCATCGATGGAATGGGTTATATTTTCTATGCTAAGCATCGTTATTTTTTTCACCATCACCGATCAATATCCGGTATCACCAGGTCCAACGTCCCCATGATTGCCACCAGGTCCCCGAGCTTATGTCCCCTCGCCATATGGTCCAACGCAGAAAGATTGGAGAACCCCGGGCTCCTGAACTTGATCCTGTAGGGCGTCGTCCCGCCTTCACTTATAATATACACGCCAAATTCACCCCGCGCCGTCTCCACCCTTGAATAAAACTCTCCCTTGGGTAACTTTAACACCGCCTTTGTCTTTGCCTGAAATTCTCCTTCCGGTATATTATCGATCAATTGCTCTATAATTGATAAGGATTGTCGCATCTCCTGCATGCGAACCATGTAGCGTGCAAAACAATCCCCACCCGTAGCCGTTACCTCCTCGAATTGAAGCTGTCCATAAACTTCATACGGGTACAGCTTCCTGATATCACAGCTTACACCACTGCCCCTGGCAGTAGGTCCTGTGCAGCCATAGGAGACAGCGCTCTCCGGGGAAAGATAACCAACGCCTTTCATCCGGCTCTTAAAGATAACATTTCCCGTCACCAGCTCGTCATATTCACCCAACTTCCCACGGAAAAAATTTATAAACTCCTTTACTCTTTTTTGAAAGTTAGGGTGCAGGTCCGCCATTACACCGCCAGGCACCATATAGTTCATGGTCAGCCTCGCCCCGCAGGTCTCCTCCATAATATCATTGATCGTCTCCCTTTCCCGGAAGGCATGAAAAAAGGGCGTGAGGGCCCCTACATCCATCGCCATCGCCCCCCACCACAGCTGATGGGAAGCCAGCCGCGTCAATTCATCCATCAACACACGGATCACTTTGGCCCGGGGCGGTATTTCTATCTGCAAGCCCTTTTCCACACAAAGCGCACAGCCATGGTTGTTGATATGGGAAGAAAGATAGTCCATACGGCTGGTGACATAAATAAACTGGCGGTAAGACAGGCTTTCACACATCTTCTCGATGCTGCGATGGATATACCCAAGATGGGGCTCGACCTTTTTGATCGTTTCTCCATTCAGCGTAATGACAAGATGCAGCACCCCATGCGTAGATGGATGCTGTGGGCCCAGGTTGACCACCAGATCCCCTTGTTCAGTTATGCCTGCTTCCTGGATCATTTTATAATTTTATCATGTTGACCGGGTCTTCGTAATCCTTGCGCAACGGCCATCCCTTCCACTCATCCGTCATGAACAACCTGCGCAGATCCGGATGCCCCGTAAATACCACGCCAAAAAGATCATACGCCTCCCGCTCATGGAACTCTGCCGTCCGCCAGATATCAGACACCGTCTGTATCTCAGGCCGCTCACGATCCAGCTTGATCTTCACTACCAGCATATGACGATGCACGGTAGACGTCAGATGGTACACCATGGTAAAATGCGTCCGCCAGTCAACGGCCGTCACGCAAAACAAATAGTCGAAATCGAGTCCTTCACCAGACCGCAGCTGCCGTGCAACACCTTCCCATTCCGCCGGACCGATGATCACCGTAGTCCATTCCGCCCCCTCTTCAAAAGAGGGCGAAGACAGCAACGTTTCCAGCCGTATTTTTAATTCTTCTTTGTTCATGAAGCTCCCTTCCTGATTTTTTCCTGTAAAGTGATCAACGCATGCAACAAGGCTTCCGGACGGGGCGGGCATCCGGCGACATAAACATCCACAGGGATCACATGATCGGCGCCTTTCACCACCGAATAAGTATTATAAAAGAATGGCCCTCCGCTCGTAGCGCAGGCGCCCATGGCGATCACATACTTGGGGTCAGCCATCTGATCATATAGCCTTTTCAGCACAGGAGCCATTTTATTGACAATAGTTCCCGCAATGATGATCACATCCGCTTGTCTCGGCGTAGCCCTCGCCACTTCAAATCCAAAACGGGACCAGTCGTATTTCGCAGCGGCCGTGGACATCATTTCAATAGCGCAACAGCTGGTGCCGAACACCAGCGGCCAGAGTGAATTGCTTCGGGCCCAGTTGATCACTTCATCCAGCTTCGTCACCAGTATCCCCCCTCCCGCTGTTGGATGCACTTCTCCGGGAAAAGGCTTACCTGTCGTATTTTGTGGGCTTACATCCATTTCAATGCCCCCTTTTTATGTGCGTACAAAAAACCCATAAACAGAATGAAAAGAAATATCACGATCTCACCCAACGCCGCCATTCCAATGTTCCTGACAGCCACCGCCCAGGGGTACATAAAGACGAGCTCTACATCAAAAATGAGGAAGATCAGGGCATATAAATAATACCCCACATTGAATTGGTTCCAGGGAGTGCCCGTAGAGGGTATACCGCACTCATAAGTTTGTCCTTTCTGTAGATTTTTTGTCCCTTTTACAAAGATCCGGGCGACAGCAATTCCTCCGGCAGCAAAAGCGATCCCGGCGAAAAAAAGAACGATTAAAGAAGAGCTTCCCATGGGTATAGGTTTATTTGCCCTATACTAAATATACCGAAATTAACTGGTTTTCAAATATCCCTGCCGCAACAATTTGCTAAATTCCGTAATCTCTTTCCTGCACTCCGCCGGGTCTTCTGCAATGGAGTTCTTTATTTTTTGCAGTGAATCCATCATCCCGGCCATGTCCGTCCCTGGCTCCCTGAAACTTGCTTCCAATGCTTTTACCCGCATTTCCAGCCTTCTGTTCTTCGAAGCATCCTGCTGAACCCTTCCCGCATAATGATATAGGTAATATATCATTGTCCAGGGGCCGATCATAAACAAAAGGTCGGCCACGCCGGCAGCAAAAAATTTCGGGAAGAACCCTTCATACACATCCCCGGCAAAAAGATAACCATACGCTCTTTGAAGAAGCCCCATAACTATACTCGCTACCATCGCTCCGGCCAGCAACCTGGCCCATACCTTCTTCACCGGCAGCGACAGCCACCCATACCTGATAATGATATACCTTAATAAATGCGAGGACAGCAAACCCGAAACAGCCACGGCAGAACAGCTTCCTATGCCTCCAATCCCTGCCACCCATGACACCGCCAGCAATAACCCCCACCCCACGATTTGGTATAAATAGTATTTCGGAATCCTTTTTATCATGACCTAATTTATGACAATTTTCCCCCTGGTCCGCATTTTTTTGGACCGCTGGCCCCAAAATTGGCCGAACGGCGCCCTCGTTTGTCCGGATTGCCACCCTTCCGGGACCAAAAGTTTCTTTACTTTGCCCAAAACTTACCAAACACTTACCCAAAACTACCAAACGATGAAACGCCAAAACCTGATCCCCCTGCTGACCACCCTCTTCCTGCTTCAATCCATCATAGCCGGCGCACAAACCCCTATCGTACGCAAACAATTGATGCTCGCACAATTCAATAGCCGGCCCGTCTCCAGGGTCGATATACGGGAGATCAATCTCGCGCCGGGACAAAAAGGCCCCCTGCATAAACATCCCTGCCCCGTTGTCGGTTACATCGTATCCGGCACGATACGTTTTCAAGTAAAAGGAGCACCGGAAAAAACGTTGAAAGCAGGCGATCCCTTCTATGAACCCGCCGAAACAGTGATCACCCATTTTGACAACGCATCCGGTACAGCGCCCGCAAAATTTATCCTGAATTATCTGATGGATAAAGAAAAGGAGTTCATTATCCTGCTGGACGACAAGGAACAACCAATAAAAAAACCTGATTGAGGCGCTTCGCTCATTTGAAAAAGATTAACGGACCTTCACACCCACCTCTGCCACCGTCACCCCATTGCCGGCCACCACATGCAGGATCGATAACCTGAAATAACGGGCAGACACGGGATGATCCGGCGACACCACCTGCTCCAGGGGATTGGCCCTGATATTTGCAAATTCCCCCTCCACAACCTTCACCCAATTTATCCCATCATTGCTCGTATAAAAAACATAACGATCCGCGATGCCATCCATCTTTTTATCCTGACGGGGTAAATAGGTAAACGCCCTGATCGCCTGCACCTTCCCCATATCGATGCTGATATCCTGCGGAAATTGCGCCGCAGCTGAACTATCCCTCCGCAACGTGCTCCATAACGTCCGCTCATCGTCATCGATGGCATACGCTGCACTGCCGCCGTCATTCCCCGTCAAAGTCCCGTCCATCACCTTCCATCCCAACTTCGACAAACCCAATTGCCGCACACTGACCTCACTGGACGTACCATCTCTTTCAAAGCTGCGCGCTTTGATCACACCTCCCTCCGCCAGCAAAAAAGCTCCTTCATACACAGTTGATGCCGGACCCGGCTCCGTACCATCCAGCGTATAACGCAAAAAAGCCACGGGCGCCTCTGTCTGAAGACTCACGGCACCCTCCTTATCCCGTAGAATGGAAGGCGCCACCAGGTGCGCCGGTTCCCTGAACAGGCCAAGATCGCTCAGGGCGATACAGGCCCCCGAACCCGTGATCCGCAGCCGTACCTTGCTCGCCACCACATGCTGCGGCAGCCGGATAAGACGGTTGGCCCCGATGCTCGTGCCCTCGCCTATCTTCTTCCACACCCCATCCGTAAAAGCTTCTATCGTAAAAGCGCTGATCCTTTGCCCTAATTTAACATTCTCGCGCAGGCGGATAACGTTAAAGACCGCAGGTTTTCTCATATCCACCACCAGCTCCGGCGTAAGCACCGCATCATCTGTCGCCCAGTAGCTATTCCGGTCGCCATCGATCAAAAAAGCCGGGCCAAACTTTGCCGGATTCTTACCGCGTACATTGCTGGCCGTAAAAGTCGCTCCCATGGCCAGGTTGACGGCAAAAGTGCGTCGCAGCAGGTCGCCAAACGTCCGCAGCGACTCCACATCCCGCGCATACAACATCCCTTCTCTGTTGGGCGAGATACCCAGATCGAGACTGGCGCCCCTGCCCACACTCTGATAATAAAGATCCAGCAGTTGGTAAGGCGTCTTCACCTGCTCATCCTGCGAAGTATGATAAAACCATCCCGGACGCAAAGGCACATCGCATTCCGCAGGCATCCAGTAAGCGCCATTCCGCGTACCTTCCGTCCCAAGCCAGGATTTGACATAACCATTGGCAGGCTTTCTCCCCTCATCAGGGGCCTCCGGCGTATAGGTAGCCCAACAGGTGGCCCCCGCATGCCCCTCTTCATTGCCTACCCATCGTACATCCGGCCCTACATCTCCAAAGATCGCCGCCATAGGCTGCAACCGCCGCACGATCCCCCAGGTAGTGTCCCATCCATAATAGGTCGTACGATCGATCTTCCTCACCTCCCGGGCGCCTCCATAATAACCATCCCCTCCATTGGCCCCATCATGCCAGGACATGAACAATGGGCCATATTGTGTACACAGCTCTTTCAGTTGCGAACGGTAAATTTGTACATAAGCAGGCGTCCCATATTGAGGATTGTTCCGGTCCCAGGGCGAACAATAAAGCCCCAGCCGCATACCCAGCTTGCTGCACGCCAGCTGATACTCCCTCACCATATCGCCTTTCCCATTCTTCCAGGGACTTTTGCTGATATTATGCTCCGTCGTCTTTGTAGGCCAGATACAAAGCCCATCGTGATGCTTCGCAACGACCACCACCCCCTTGAATCCTCCCGCCTTGGCCGCACCGACGATCTGCATGGCATCGAAATGAGCCGGGTTCACTATGGCAGGATCTTCATCCCCAAAACCCCATTCCTTATCCGTATACGTGTCCACCCCAAAATGAATGATACAATACATTTCCGTCTCATGCCACATCAGCTGCCCCTTCGTCGGCAATACCCCATAAGGCTTGGGAGGTTCCTGGGCACATACAGCACCTCCGATCAACATGGATAAAAAGAATATTTTCTTCATAAGGGTTCAAATTTATATATTTAGTAATGAACCGCCACACATCAAAACTCCTGCTTTTCATCTGCCTGCCAGCCCTCCTCCTGGCCCTCTCCTGCCAGACAGCCACCACCAAAGAAGATCCCCTGGCCAAAGCATCCCGGCAGGACACCAACGGATGGATATACGTCCACCTCGAAGGCAGCCCTTCCACCATCGGCTATCAACACGGCTACCTGCTGGCCGCAGAGATCGACACCAATATCCGGACCATTGCCGCCTACCTCGAACACGAGACAAAAAAAGATTGGAAATTTTACAGACAATGTGCCGCCAGTTTCCTGTGGGACAAGGCCGATCGGGAATATAAGGATGAGATCAACGGCATCGTGGCAGGACTGAAAGCCAAACAAAAGAGCTATGACAGCCTGGATATCACCGCCCTCAACGCAATGGAAGAGCTGGCCTACTATTACGTCCCTCAATTGATGGATAAACAAAAGCCCGGCAGCGGAGACAACAAAGCCCCCGGGAATTGCAGCGCATTCATCGCCACAGGCAGCTATACAAAAGACGGTAAAATAGTGATCGGCCACAACAACTGGACAGCCTACATGGTCGGCCAGCACTGGAATGTGATCGCCGACATCATCCCCGAAAAGGGCAGTCGCCTGCTGATGGATTGCATGCCCGGTTTTATCCACAGCGGAGATGATTTCGTCATCACAGGCAACGGCATCGTGATCACCGAAACCACCATCACCCAGTTCAAAGGTTTCGATACCACCCGGATCCCCGAATTCGTCCGCGCACGAAAGTCCGCTCAATACGCCAACAGCATCGACGACGTCATCAAAATATTCACTACAGGGAACAACGGCGGATATGCCAACGACTGGCTCATCGGCGACATAAAGACCAACGAGGTAGCCAGACTGGAGCTCGGCCTGAAGGACTCCAGGGTCTGGCGGTCAAAAGACACCGCGATCATGGGGGCGAACTTTGCCAGCGACCCAAAACTGATCGCCGAAGAGACGACCTTTAAGACCGGCGACACCACCACCTCCCCCAACGCCCGCAAAAGAAGAATGGAACAGCTGGCGCAAGACCTCAAAGGAAAGATCGACATAGAACAAGGGCAAAAGATAGAGTCGGATCACTACGATGCCATTCACCGCACCACCGCCAACAACAAATGCGTAGTCTGCGGCCACGTCGACGAAGACAGGCTCGGCTGCATGGAATGGGACTGGCCCGCATATTATCCCGGCGGCGCCGTGCAAAGCAAGGTGACGACAGCCGACCTGGCAAAAGACCTCAAACTATGGGCGCATATGGGCCACCCCTGTGGACAGGACTTTGTCGCCGCCCCCTTCTATCAAAAACATCCCGAATACGCCTGGCAGGCAAAATATCTCACCGGTCTGAAAGCCTGGCCCTGGACATTATTCGAAGCAAAAAAATAATTACCCGGGCACGATCTCCTTCACCATACCGAATGACGGAAGAAAACCAAACTGCTGGTAAAAAGGTTCCAGCGCCTCACGGGCAAACAACCCCACCAGCGAAGGCATACTGACATTTTTTTCCAGCCACTGCATCAGCGTCCTCATAAGGGCCGACCCTACTCCCCGTCCCTGCCGGTCCCCACGCACCATGACATTCTTTACATAATAAAACCCCGCATGATCCGTAAGTAAGAACGCATGCCCGATCACCTCACCGCTGACAACATCCTCCGCCACCACCCCGAATGCCGCTGTCGATATAATATTCGCCACCACCTCCGAACCCTCCGTCATTCCCCCCAAAGAACCTTGTACCTGCATATATTCCGCCACAACAGGCTTCCGCTCCACAACCCTGAAAGAGAAAGCACCAGGCCGGCCATCGCTCTGCCCAAGGCCGCCGCTCTGCACGAGCCTGCCACTCCGCCCAGGTCCCCCATTCGCCTCACGCCCCTCACTACGCTCCATAGGTTCCCCCGCAAAATGCACATAATAACCATTGATCTCCCTCACCGTATATTGAGCCATCCCATACGCATGCACCTCCAGGGGAGCGACGACCTCCGCACGCCTGCGCTGATGAAAAACATATAACTCCTCTACATGCCGCAGCCTGATCCAGATAGCATTCCCTTTCGAGGCATCGGCAAGAACAGGATCACGCATAAACTGTACAAAAGCCTTCTGCCATGAAACACCCCCCACACCCGGCGGATCGCCCCAGGTCCATTGATGCGTGAACCCAAGCACTTCCTGCCAGTATCGAATGGTTTCCGGGATATCCCGCACAGGGAATATCGGTTCGACATGAGAAAAGACGGGCTGATGATTGCCTTCCATGATCAGTTGGTTTATATCAACTTGCTCAACTTTGCATATTGCAGCAGCATGATCGTCTTGGCATCCCGTATCTCCCCACTGTCGACCATCTGCATAGCCTTATCCGCATCCAGCTCCAGCACCTCTATATCCTCTCCCTCATCGACACCCCCGCCTTCATGCACCTTCATGCTCCGTTCATATTCCGCCACAAAAAAATAGAGTATCTCCGTAACAGACCCCGGCGACATATAGGCCTCGAATATCTTGCGGACATGCGCCACCTTATATCCCGTCTCCTCTTCCGTCTCCCGCCGGATGGCATCCTCCGGATTGTCCTTGTCCAGCAGCCCCGCACAGGCCTCGATCAACATACCCGAAGGATTCCCATTCACAAACGTAGGCAGCCGGAACTGTCGCGTAAGGATCACCTTCCGCTCCTTTACATGATACAGCAGGATCGCAGCGCCATTGCCACGGTCATACGCTTCCCGGCTCCGTGTCTCCCAAACACCGTCTTTCTGGATCTCATAGGTCACTTTCCGCAACGTGTACCAATTATCCGAAAGAACATCCGTCTTAATGATGCGAACATTTGCATTTTTCATGGTTCAAATGTAGGTTTTTCCCCTTCCATTTTCCCTCCGGCAGGAAGTTCCCCCACAATCTTCGTAAATTGTATCCATGGAAAAGATCGTCAAAATACTGTCCATTCAGGAAGTTACACATAACGTCAGATCTTATAGGGTCGAAAAACCCGAAGGATACACATTCATTCCCGGCCAGGCCACCGAAGTATCCATTCATAAGGACAAATGGAAGGAAGAACGAAGACCATTCACCTTCACCAGCCTCAACGAATGGCCCTACCTCGAATTCACCATCAAATCCTACCACGACCACGATGGCGTCACCCACGAACTGAGCAAATTGATCCCCGGCGACCAGCTGATCCTCCGGGACGTATGGGGAGCTATTTCATACAAAGGCGAAGGCTATTTCATCGCCGGTGGCGCAGGCATCACCCCCTTTATCGCCATCTTCCGCCAGTTACACAAAGAAGGTAAAATAAAAACCAACCAGCTTTATTTCTCCAATAAGACCAGCAGGGACATCATTCTAAAAGAAGAATTCGACAGTATGCTCGGCCCCAACGTACATTATATCCTCACCCGGGAAGACAACCCCACGTACCGCAAAGGCCCCATCAACAAAGAATTCCTTCTTCAAAATATAAACGACTTTAGCAAACCGTTTTATGTTTGCGGACCGGACAAAATGATTGCCGATATCAACAGCCAGCTCGCTGAGCTAGGTGTAAATCCGGAAACCATCGTCTTCGAGAAATGACTAAATTGCGCCTCCTAATTCATCACTCCATCCATGTCATCCGATCATTCCAATCCGGACTTTCAGCTGGCTGCCCGGTTTGTCAACCAGACAGGCAGATCCGTATTCCTCACTGGTAAAGCAGGTACAGGCAAAACAACCTTCCTTCAATTCATCAGGGAAAATACCTTTAAAAAACTGGCCGTCGTAGCCCCCACCGGCGTGGCCGCCATCAACGCAGGCGGCACCACCATGCACTCCTTCTTTCAGCTGCCTTTCGGTCCTTACGTACCCACTCCCCAATACGGATGGAACGCCGGCCACTCCGGAACCACCGACCCCAACAGTCTTTTCGCCAACATCCGCTTTTCCGCCAACAAACGGGAATTGCTGCAGGAGCTCGAGCTGCTGATCATCGATGAGATCAGCATGGTCCGGGCAGATATGCTGGATGCCGTAGACGCGATCCTCCGTCACTTCCGCCAGCAGCCCCTGGCGCCCTTCGGAGGTGTACAGGTAATCTACATCGGCGATCTGTTCCAGCTGCCACCCGTCATATCCCAGGAAGAATGGCAGCTGCTAAAGGAATATTACAACAGCCCCTTCTTCTTCGACGCGAAAGTGATCCGCGAACAGCCTCCCATCTATATCGAGCTTAAAAAGATCTATCGCCAGCAGGATGCCGTCTTCATCGACATCCTGCATAACATCCGTAATAATCGCGCAACATCCCGCGACCTGGAGAAATTGCACGATCACTATCAGCCCGATTTCATGCCCCCCAAAGACAGCAGCTATATTACCCTCACTTCCCATAACGCCCGGGCCGAATACATCAACCAGGCCGAACTGGGCCGGCTGCACGGCAAACTGCACGCATTCGAAGCCACCGTCACAGGAGACTTTAATGACAAAGCCTATCCCGCTGAAAAGACATTGCAGCTCAAGGAAGGCGCGCAGATCATGCTCATTAAAAATGACAAGGGAGAGTCCCGGCGATATTTCAACGGCAAGATCGGCACGATCAAAAAAGTAGGAGAAAAGATCACCATCCAGTTCCCCAACGAACCGGACGATCTCGTCCTCGAAAAAGAGACCTGGAAAAATATCCGCTATCAATATAACAGGGAAACAGACAAGATAGAGGAAGAAGAGCTGGGTACCTTTTCTCAATACCCCATCCGCCTGGCCTGGGCCATCACCATTCATAAAAGCCAGGGACTCACCTTCGACAAAGCCGTCATCGATGCAGGTCAGTCCTTTGCCCCCGGACAGGTATACGTAGCCCTCAGCAGACTGCGGTCCATCGACGGATTGGTATTACAATCCCGCATCATCCCCTCTTCCATCAGCACAGACCCCAGGGTCATCGGGTATACGGAGAGCAGGATGTCCGACCGTGAAGTGCTTACCCACCTGCAGGAAGAACAGCACACTTATATACACCAGACGCTGCAGAGAACCTTCGATTGGAGCCGTCTCACCGCATCCCTGCAGGATCATCATGCCGCCTACGACCACCGGCAGATCCCCGTCAAAATAAAAGCCATCACGCTTTCAGTTGCATGGCTGGAAAAGATCGTCCAACAACAGGAGACCGCTCAAAAATTCTCCCGTCAGCTCGACCTGCTGCTCTATTCCGCACAGGAAGACGGCTACCGGCAACTGCAACAACGCATGCAGGCAGCAGCCGCCTATTTTATCCAGTCACTGGAAGAACATCATCTTCAGCCCTTACAACAACATATCGAAGAAGTAAGGATCCAGAAGAAAACAAAGAAATACCTCGCCGAATTATTGGAATTAAAAGCCATGCTCACCCGCAAAAAACAGCAGTTGGAAGAGGCCCTGCAAATGGTGGATGGACTGCAAAAAGGTCTCGATACCACCCAGCTCCTGTCCGGCTTACAGGAAGCCCGGAAGAACAGGGAGGCGCCTCCCCCCACAGAGACAGCCACGACACCCCCGCAAGCAGCAACTACTGCCGCAGCCACACCTGCCACACCCACGTCCGGCAAGTCCGCCAAAACACCCAAGGGAGAGACCCACCGCATCAGCCTTCACCTCTACAAAGCAGGCATCCCTGTTACCGAGATCGCCGCCCGCCGCAATCTCGCCGTCACCACCGTGGAAGGACACCTCGCCTCCTTTATCCCCACCGGCGAGATCGATATAAAGGAACTCGTACCCGAAGACAAGATGGAAACCATCCGCACCACCTTTTCAGAATTGGGCAACACCACCCTGAATGCCCTCAAGGCAAAACTCGGAGATCAATACAGCTTTGGAGAGATACGCGCCGTCCTGACGTTTATTCGGACAGAAAGCGCCTCACCCGCCCCTGCCCCGGCTGCAAATACCTCATCCCCCACTACTCCGCCCGCAAGCTCTTCACTGGATTAGCAACGGCCACCTTCAACGCCTGGAAGCTCACCGTTATCAGCGCAATGAACAGGGCCGTCACCCCCGCAAGAAGGAACACCCACCACTGTACATTGATGTGATAGGCGAAGTTCTTCAGCCATTCATGCATGGCCCACCAGGCGAGGGGAGAAGCCACCACAAAAGCGACGAGCACCAGCAAAAGGAATTCGCGGGACAACAACCCAAACAGCGTGCTGACCCTGGCTCCCAATACTTTCCGGATACCGAACTCCTTCGTCCGCTGCTCCGCCGTAAACATAGCCAGACCCAGCAATCCCAAACAGGAGATAAAGATTGCCAGACCCGCAAAACAATTGGAAAGACGATGCACGATCGATTCGCTCGTGTATAGCTTTTGATATTCTTCATCCGCGAACTTGTAAGTGAACGGGAATCGGGGGTTCAGCTGCTTGCACAATTGTTCCAGCCCCGCCAGGGCCTGCCTCGTCTGTCCCGCCTTCGTCCGCACCATCACATTACCCCAGTTGTCCTCTTCACCCAGCCGCATGATCAACGGAAGAATAGGATCATGCAGTGAGGTATAATGAAAATCCTTGAGCACACCCACGATCTTCCCCTTTTTCCCCCAGAACGTCAGCCGCTGACCGATGGGGTTTTTGTACCCAATCTTCTTTAATGCCGCCTGATTAAGGATATAACCCGCCGAATCCGTGGGAAAATCCCGGGAAAAATCCCGGCCGGCTATCAATTGCAGACGTAATGTCCTGACCATATCATATCCAACAGCGGTCTGCGTGAACATCGGCAGAACATTGGGGTCCTTACCATCCCAATCCACCCCACCCGTATTACTCTCAAGATTGGTTGGCACATCGCTCATACGGGATACATCGCTTATCCCTGGTAAGCGCAGCGCCTCTTCCTTAAAAGTCTTATACTTTCCCGAAAGGTCCCCCTCCAGGGGTATATAAACAAGGTTCTCCCTGTCGAACCCCAGGTTGATCGTCTGGATATAGTTCACCTGGCTGGCGACTACTATCGTACCGATGATCAGCACGATGGACAACACGAACTGAAAGACCACCAACCCCTTCCGGAACCAGGCCGCCCCCGCGCTGAACTTCAACGTCCCCTTAAGTACTCTTATCGGTTTGAAGGCAGAAAGGAACAGGGCCGGGTAAGAGCCCGCAAACGCCCCCGTGAGCAACGTCAACCCAGCCATCCACAACCAAAAGGAAGAAGACCCGTAAGGGAAGTGAATATGCTTCCCCGTCAGCTGGTTGAAAGCCGGCAGCAACAGGATGACCATCGCCATCGCCACTATCATTGAAAAGAAAGCGAGCAAAACAGCCTCACTGATAAATTGCCGTACCAACGCAGGACGTACGGCGCCGACGACTTTGCGGATACCGATCTCCTTTGCCCTGTTTACGCTGCGCGCCGTGGTCAGGTTCATAAAATTGATACAGGCGATCAGCAGGATAAACACCGCCACAATGCTGAACAGCCGGACATATTCAATACGTCCCCCCACAATCTTCCCATTCTTGAAACTGCCATGTAAATAAACATCCGCCGCACGCTGCATCCCCAGCTCGATCCGGAAACTCTTGCTCTGCTCTTTATTGTAATTGTCCAGGAACTTCGTAATCTTCTTGTTCACCAGCGCAGGATTGGCATCTTTCCGCAGCAGCAGATAAGTGGAAGGCCCATTATTTCCCCAGTCCTTGGCCCAGCTGTTCTCCTCCAGGAAAATATCCCAGTGCAATAAATAGTCGAATTTATCCGATGTATTCTCCGGAAGGTCCTCGAACACCGCCGTTACCGTAAAATACTTGCGGTTCTGATAGCGGACGGTCTTCCCCATCGCCCCCTGAACACTACCAAACAAGTCCACCGCCATCTTACGGGAGATGGCAATGTCCGATAAGGAAGGCAGGGCCGTCGCCGGGTTACCCTGCAATAAAGGATAGCTGAAGATCCGGAAAAAGTCGCTGCTGGCGGCGCTTCCCTTCTCTTTCAATATCTTATCCCCTACCTGGAAAGTACTTTCGGCCTCCCACTTAAACCCCGTGGCCAGTTCCACCTCCGGCAGCACCTTCTTCATTTCAGCCGCCAACACCCCCGGTGTAAAATAACCCGCCTCGATCTTTCCGTCATAATACTGCCGCTCATACATCCGGTAGATCCTGTCCTTCCTGGCATGAAAACCATCCACACTCTGTTCATCCCTGATCCACAGCAGGATCAGCAGACTACAGGTCATCCCCATCGCCAGCCCGAAAATATTCAGAAAACTATACCCCTTGTGCTTCCACAGATTGCGGACAGCGACTTTGAAGAAGTTCTTTATCATATGATATTTTTTCCTATTAAGAACAACCCTTCCGCCGTAGACGGCATTCCTCCAGCTCATTAAAGTCATTCAACCCCGCCATTTGTTGCACCCCATTCTAAAAAAAACTCCTCACCCAACTAAACCATTACCCCAAATCCGGGTCTAATCCCCCATAAAACTATATTATGAGACGAAGCAATGGCCTAACAGTTACATTGGCATCCGTACTGACATTCTTAGCGCTATCCATGACAGGCTGCAGCAGCTCCAAAGTATCCAGGGCCAATCTCGTACCCTTTACAAAAGATTTGAGACAAAAGCTGGAAAGAGAGAACATCGATTTGAAACAGGTACAATTCTACATCGATCAGAAACTTGTCCTTGACCGTAACCTGGGAGACCAGAAAGTGGCAGTGACCTCCGGTGTCGTCAAGATGGAGAATGGAAGATATATCAACCAGGTCGTCATCCCCGCCTTTACCCCCGGGGTCTGCGAAAATGCAGAAGGAGACAAACTAATGATCAGTTTTGAAAAAGGTAATAATAACCTCCCCTTCGGCCCTGGCAGTGGATACACCTTTAATGAATATTCACTATACGGTACGGAATGGAGAAATGGCACTACCGCGGTAACCTACGATTCCAATAAGTTCAGGGCCCGTTGCGGCACATGCCAGGACGTAGCTTCCATCACCCTCCTGGTCCGGAAAAGCGTCATGGACAAAATAGAACGTAAGTCCCGCACCGTAAAAGGCCGCACCGTAGGTAAATAGTCAATCAGACCCGGCATTCAATCCCGGCGGGGATCGCCATTGATCAATTCTTCATAGACCTCCACCTTCTCCTCGATGACGGAAATGGTCCTGATAAAAGACGCGTTCTTTATATGGACAAAATAGAGGACCCTGTCCGGATTGGACACCTGGGTTACAGCATCGATCTGGAAATCAGGATACTTTTTTTGTATCATGCCGGTTACATCAGGTGAAAGATCCCATCCAGGCACATTGCGCCGATTTTTCCCGATCTTTGTACGGCCGATCAAAAGCATCCATGTCTAAGAAGAAGAGAAAATCTAAATTACAGGCAGGCTATACACATCACAACAAGGTCAGGCTGGTCCACGGCGGCAGCGACTATTTCACCACCCTTGTGCAAATGATCGACCAGGCGCAGTCCATGATCCATCTGCAAACCTACATTTACGAAGACGACGAGACAGGACGCATGGTGAGCGAAGCCCTGCTACGTGCCGCCCGCCGTAAAGTACAGGTGTACATCCTGCTGGATGGATACGCTTCCCAGGACCTCTCCAAAGAGATCATAAAAGAATGGAAAACAGCCGGCATCCGCTTCCGCTGGTTCTGGCCCCTTTTCAAAAGCCGCAAATTCTACTTCGGCCGGCGCTTGCATCATAAAGTAGCCGTCGTGGATGCCTCCTACGGCCTGGCAGGAGGGGTCAACATCAGTGATAGATACAACGACATCGGAGGACAGAAAGCCTGGCTTGACCGCGCCCTTTTTGTCGAAGGCGAGGCAGCCCTTAAGCTTCACATCATCTGCAGGGACATGTGGACCAAAGCCTACTGGAAAAAAGATGGAGGCCGCAGGGAAAACTTCCCATGGCTGCCGGGGACCATTCCCACCGAAGAATGCATGGTAAGAGTAAGACGCAACGACTGGGTACAGGGCAAGAACCAGATCTCGAAAAGCTATCTGGAAATGTTCCGGAATGCCCAACACCGCATCACCATTCTATCAAGTTATTTTCTGCCCGGCTCGATCTTCCGGCGGCAAATGTCCCTGGCCGCCCGCAGAGGAGTAAAGACCCGGGTGATCGTAGGCAGTATTTCAGATGTAAAGACCTCACGCCTGGCCGAACAATACATGTACCGCTGGCTTTTTCGCAATAATATCGAAGTATACGAATACCAGGACACCATCCTTCACGGGAAAATGGCCGTCTATGACGGGGAATGGATGACCGATGGCTCCTATAATGTAAATAAGATCAGCGCCTATGCCAGCGTGGAATTGAACATGGATGTCCGCAATACCGGTTTTGCAACAAAAGTGGAACAGGAACTGGATGAGATCATCGATCGCCACTGCATCCGTATAACCCCGGAAAATTTTCACCATCCACTATACAGACAGTTCCTGCAATGGCTGGCTTTCCAGACGATACGGCTCATCTTCTTCCTGTTTACATTCTACTTCCGGCAGGAAAGAGGTACCTCTTCCGGAACACGCACCCCCTCTTAACACCCCTCGATCTTTTTAATTCCCCTCGATCTTTCGCACAAAGATTCGGAACGTTTGCCAATTCCATCCCGCAAAACGCCCCCGTTGCAGGATCACCTCATTATCACCCGGCCGGCGCAGATAATAGTGGAACACAAACCGGGGTCGTCCCCCCTCCCAGCCTCGTATCTGCCCAAACCGCAGATCATTGAACACCAACGTATCCCCCCATTGCTCGGCAGTATAGTATCCCTGGCAGAATCGCATCAGCTCCCGCACATCCGCCCTGGACCTCAACGCATTCAACAACGAGTCATTACGGGGGAAATAATCATATTGTACCTTCCTGACCCGGCTTAACAGGGACAGATAACCGGTGTGATAACCCGCCGAATCCTCCGCAACAATGTACCATAACCAGTTATTCAATGGCGTTGGAGTAGTAAAATATCGCTTATAATGTATCTGGTGAGCCTGCAGGGACTGGATAGCCCACCGGTCGATCCGGTACTTGTTCAACAGACAGTAATAGAGATAACAACAGCTCAAGATCAATCCAAACCGTATCCAGAAGACCCGCCACCTGCTGTTCCTCCGCAGGATCAGCAAGGCCAGGGCCGAAATACCCAGCCAGATGGAAAAGAAGGGGTCGACGACGAATAGTGTATTGAACGACACCCGGTAATGACTGAATGGCTCGAACCAGCCCGTGCCATACGCATTAAAAGCATCCAGGAAAATATGGATGAAAAGCTCCAGCCCCGCGAACAGCCACCACTTTAAAAAGGGCATGCCCGCGCCATACCAAAGACGACGGCCTATCCAGGCGAATAGCAGGCTCACCACCACAACAAATAACAGGGAATGCGTAATACCCCTGTGCGCCATCACATCGTGGGCCGTATCCAGCCAGAAGCTGGCTATAAAGTCTACATCCGCAAGACTTTGGGCCACCACCCCTAACAGCATGGCCTTCTTTCCCAGCTGCCGCCCCGCCAGTGCATCACCAATAATAGCACCTAAAGCAATATGTGTGAGTGAATCCATACGAGCTCATTAAGCAATCCTTAGACCATCCTTTGCTGAGCACCACACCACCATCCTTTGCCAGTCCCCGCAATTCCTTATTCCAGCGTCCTCGCCCCCTTCACTCCAGCCGCCTGCCGTTGATGCAGATCCAGCACGATCATCGAATTCTTACCCTTCTTCAGCCAGCCTGCAGGACAGTATAACCGCTGCTGGGGACCGACATACCAATACCTGCCAAGGTTATGGCCGTTCACCCATACAACGCCCTTCTTAAAACCACTCATGTCAAAATAAGTGTCGGCTGTCATGCTCAGCTCGAACGCTCCCTTAAAGAATACCCCTTCCCTGCCCGCCGGCAGCCCCTCCTTGCCCGCCGCTTGCCCTTCACCAGTCACCGCTTTCATTCCCTGGATCTCCTCCTCATTCAAAGGCAAATTGAAGATCTCCCAGTTCATCAGCGTCATCCCATTCAACGTTACCCTGTCTGTTATCCCTTTTCTGTCGATCATATACTGGGCAAAATTGATATGCCCCATCCCCTCCACTAATATTTCCAAAACCGGGTCTTTCACATCCGACCTGGGCAGCTTCACCGTCCAGTTACCCCCATCCCTATACACCGTATCGATAAATGTACCATTCAAAAAGACCAGCGCATAATCATGCGGCTCCGTGATGGTGAGCGTGCCGCTCTTATGCCCGATAAGCTTTGTCCTGTACAGTATAAGACCACTGTGCTGGCCAAGATCCTCCATGGGCCTGGGCTGCGGTGAATGCACCGCCGCAGGCAAATGATCCCACACAGACGTAAAAGGCTCCAGCGTAAAAGGAGCTACCTCCATCGTGGGAACAGGCGCCGGTACCTCGGGTAATGTTTTCCCCGTATATTCTCCGATCAGCTTGCGCAGGGCATAATACTTAGGGGTAGCATTCCCCTGTTCATCGATAGGTGCATCATAATCATAGCTCGTGACATCCGGCTGGAACTGGACAGGCGTAAATGCATTGGCCCCCGCCGTAAACCCAAAATTCGTTCCGCCATGTACCACATACAAATTAAAAGAACGCTTATGCGAAAGGAGGTATCGTACTTCCCCTAAAATACCCGCCGTATCAGGACGCTGCCACTTCTCCATCCAATGCGTAAGCCAGCCCGGATAGCTCTCGCTGCTGAACGCCGGCACATGAGGATCCTGCTTCTCCGCATGTTCAAAATCCCCGTCACTCCCGCCACTGTCCAACCCGATCGCACAGCCGGATAAGCTGCCTGCCTCCAGCATAAAGTCCGTAGGTCCGTCCGCCGTGTAAAAAGGCCCCGTCATTCCCTGCTGCCGCCATAACTTCCTTAATGTCCCGATGTAAGTCCGGTCATTGCCATAGCTGCCGTATTCATTCTCTATCTGGGTCATGATGATCGGACCGCCTTTGTCACATTGCAAAGGAGCGACCTCAGCAGCCACCCGGGCGATATACCGTTTCACCGCACTCATATACCGGGGATCCATACAACGTACTTTTATATCAGGGATCTTCAAAAGATAAAAAGGCAGACCGCCCCAATCCCATTCCGCACATACATACGGCCCCGGCCGCAACAGCACCCACATTTTTTCCTCCTTACAGAGACGGATAAATGCCGCAATGTCATGATTGCCCGTCCTGAAATCCCACACCCCCGGCGCCGTCTCATGATAATTCCAGAAAAGATACACCGCGATGGTATTACACCCCATCGCCCTGGCCATCCGGATACGATGACGCCAGTACTCCCGTGGGATGCGGGCAGGATGCATCTCTCCGCTGATGATCTGAAAAGGCTTGCCGTCCAGCAGGAACTCATTGTCACGGAAAGAAAATATATGCCTGTCCTGAGCCGCCAGGTCCACACTAAAAAGAACCACCGCAAAAAGGATCCCGAAAAACTTCATATTTTATATCGTTTTACTCCAACTGTGAAAGCCTGCACCGCAATACCTCGATAGACTCCTTCTGACGGGAGATGATGACATACAGATATCCCCCGTCAACCATCGTATGAGGATAACCGTATTGACCACCCTTCCATAAACCCGCTGCCTTCAGCGCGTAAGGTTCATCTGCCAGTACCCAGCACTGGTTGAAAGATCGTCCGTCTTTCGAAACAGCCAGCACCAGGGGCGTACGGGCATAATGATGCAGCGTATCCGGTATACCCACATAATACCAACGACCATCAGGCAACCTGCCAAAATGGAACTTACTGTCATTGTCCGTAAATGCACTCTCCCGGGGGAAAGACCAATGCACACCTCTGTCCCGGCTCTCCGTCACCCACAGGCGACCTTTCCAGCCTTTGCCCGTCACCCTTAACAACATATGGAGGACACTATTCCCTCCACGTTCATCTCTTCCCGTTATGTAAAACGAACCCTCGCAAAGAGGCGGCAGTCCCATCCGTGCAGCGGGCGCATAAAAGGTCGCCGGGTTATCCTCCCTGTATATAGTATCCGGATAGCAGCTGCTCATTTTCCAACCCGATAATCCTCGGGGATCGTCCGTATAAGGAAAGGTAAAATTCCCGCTGATGATCAACCGCCCTCCACCTGCCGCCTGCGGACCATGATTGGGATTCACCGGTACCCCCATATCCATGGGAACGCTCCAATGAACTCCATCCCCGCTTACCTTCGCCCATAAATGCGTATGCTGCCGGTGAGGAGAATATTCACCATAGTAAGCGACAAGCGAATCTCCAAAATGATGAAAGCCCGCCGCTGTAAGCACATTCGCCGTATCCCCCCGGTAAAGAGAAGGGACCGCCAGCACCTGCGGATCACTCCAGTGAAAAAAATCCCGGGACACCGCATATACCGCCCGCTGACCTGGAGCGTCTTCATCCTTCATCCCATCGGACCAGATAGCAATAAACTGGTCCTTGAATTTTGTAATGGAAGGGTGATGGTTATACAGCCATGAAGCCTGCGGCGTATAGATCATGGCACGCTCGATAGACAGCCGCGGCAACTTACCGCCATTGCCCGCCTCTTTCAGGATCGTCTGCCCCACAGCCATCCTTCCTCCGAAAAGAAGGAACAGACAAAGAATGATCCGGCAACAAGAGTTCATGAAACGAAGATAGTTTTATTACCTTCATGGTGAACTTTACTTATGAGCGAAAAATTATTATGGAAGTCCGATATCGTCGAATGGGAGAAGATATCCGTCGACACATATAAATTTGTTATTGACCAGGCGAAAGAACAATTGAACGAGATCATAGAAGAGTCGCAGACTATTACAAAAAGAAGCATGTCTATCCTGCTGTCATACGTTGTCGCCTTGTCAGGGTTATTGGGTTACGCCTTCTCGGAAAAGTCAAAGATTACACACGGCAATGGATGGCTCATCTGCTTTTCCATCTGCATCGCCTTGCTGTCTATCTACTCATTCATGCTCTTATTTCAGTTGATTTACCCCAAAAATGCATTCTTCAAAGGCAGCCCGCCTGAAGAAATATTCTACCAGGAAATATTTAAGGATCGTGCCGAAGAAGAAGGTTACAAAAATGTCCTGTACAATGAGATAGAAAGGATACAGGATAAAATTGAAAGAATTGGGAATTCCAATGGAAAAAGGTTTGCTCAATACAGAAGGACATTAAAAATATCCCTGATGCTTATAGCAATAGCCATATTCATCATAGTACGCGCTATTTATACCTAGCCCCTGATACTGGGATGAGGAGTATTCGGCTTGGGACTTACTCTTGGTTTTGCCATATCTCGCAAATTTTCCCAAAGATACAACACTCCCTTCAACCCTCCAAACCCTCCCCAACATAACAAATAATTAAAAATCAATCATTTACCAATATCTTTCCGGGCAATTAACCTCGTATCTCCCCCCGCCGTACCCGCAATCACAATATCAGCCATTCCATTGAAAAATCCATCCTCCATCACCCCGGTAATAGCGCTCACCTGCTCATGCACCTTAGCCGGATCGTCGATAACCCCAAAAGCGCAATCCAGTATATAATGCCCATTGTCCGTCAAATAACGCTGATCACCCGCCATTCTCATACGAGGCGTACATCCCAATGCCGTCAGCTTACGCATCGTCAGCTCCCATGCAAATGGAGCGATCTCCACAGGCAGGGGGAACTTACCCAGCTTATCCACCAGCTTGCTTTCATCCACAATGATGATATAGAACTTTGTCACCGCCGCAACGATCTTTTCCCGCAATAAAGCACCGCCGCCGCCTTTGATCAGGTTCAGCTCCTTATCCACCTCATCCGCCCCATCGATAGTAATATCCAGCTGATCCACCTCCGAAAAAGGAATGATAAGAATGTTAAGCTCCCTGGCCAGCGCTTCGGATTGCACCGAAGTCGCCACCGCCTTCACCGGCAACCCTTCTTTTACCAGGCCCCCGATGCCCTGGATAGCCCAATAGGCAGTGGATCCCGTTCCCAATCCCAGCGTCATACCTGGCCTGATGTACTGAATTGCCTTCTCGGCAGCTAACCTTTTTCCTTTAACAGAAGGATTTTCCATGATTATCAATTATTTATATATGTTTACTCTACTTTTTTGGTGGAGAAAGTTAATTTCCCTACTTTTATATCATCATTCATCCAGATGAACCGCACATTTGCAAATATAGCCTGTTGTTGTTGCTGTTGTAAGCAAAATCCGGTTATTTGGGTGGAGGATGACCTCTCATAAGCTTAGTAAAACTGTTATAAACAACAAATATATAAAGCTCCACCACAAGTGGGGCTTTTTTCATTCATAGCGATTATGTCAACAACAACAACAGATCTAACCATCGACGGCAGCCTGCTCACCTCCGTCCGGGGACTGGAGAAAAAGATAGGGCATACTCCCTTACTGCCTGTTACCCGCCTGTTCAATAAAAAGAATGTGCGCCTGTATGCAAAACAGGAATGGGCGCAGCTGTCAGGCAGCGTAAAAGCGCGCGCTGCTTACAATATTATCAGGAAAGCCATAGAAAGTGGACAGCTCTCGAGGGAAAGAACGTTATTGGACGCCACCAGCGGAAACACCGGCATCGCCTATGCGCATATCGCCAGCCACCTGGGCATTCCCGTCGCACTCTGTCTGCCGGAAAATGCGTCAAAAGAGCGGAAGGATATCCTGGAGTCGCTGGGTGTCCGGCTGATCCTCACCTCCCGCTTTGAAGGCACAGACGGCGCCCAGCAGGTAGCAAAAGAGCTGGCTGACGCCGACCCCACCGGTTACTACTACGCCGATCAATACAAAAACCCCAACAACTGGAAAGCGCATTATCATTCCACCGCACTGGAAATTTTTGAAGCGCTGCCAGACATCACCCATTTTATCGCAGGACTGGGTACTACAGGCACTTTCGTAGGCACCGGCCGCCGCCTGAGAGAACTGGATCCTTCCATTACCCTCATCTCCCTGCAGCCCGACGCCGCGCTCCACGGAATGGAAGGCTGGAAGCACCTGGAGACAGCCCTCGTTCCCGGGATCTATGATCCCACCGTAGCCGACGCCAATTACGAGGTCAGCACCGAAGAGGCTCACGAGATGATCAGGGCAGCCTACAAACACGAAGGACTGCTGCTGAGCCCTTCCTCCGCAGCCAACCTCGCGGGCGCAATACGTATTGCAGAACAGCTGGAAGAAGGAACGCTCGTCACCGTCCTGCCCGATAACGCAGATAAATACAGTGAAGTCATAAAAAAACTATTATAACATGATCATCATCGAACCCCAGGTCCGGCAACTAATGATAGAAGATGCAGTCGGCACATTCCCCGATGAATGCTGCGGCTTCCTGTTCGGCAGGGAAGAAACAGACGGTACACGCCTTATCCTGGATATACTGGCAGTAGATAATTCCAAAGAAGGAGACAAACGCAGACGTTTCGAGATCTCTCCCCTGGATTATATGACGGCCGAACAACATGCCCTGGACCACGACTGGACGCTGCTGGGAGTATACCACTCCCATCCCAATCATCCGGCCATTCCCTCGGAGCATGACCGCAAAGCCGCCCAACCCTTCTTCTCTTACGTGATCGTATCCATAATGAACGGGGAGTTCAGCCATCTGCGCTCCTGGCTGTTGAATGACGACCAGCAATTCGAAGAAGAAAAGATCAACGATTATCAATTATCATAAACATAAAAAAGACAAATAAAATGGCAACAGTGATCATTCCCACCCCCCTGAGGAAATTCACCAATAATACAGCCCGGCTGCAGGTCAGCGCCGGTACGATACAGGACACAGTCAATGAACTGACCCGGAACTTTCCCGATCTGAAAAAACACCTGCTGGACGACGGCGGAGGCATCCGCTCCTACGTAAATATCTTTGTTGGCAACAACGATATCCGCGATCTTCAGCAGGAACATACAGCCGTCGCGGAAGACACCGTCATCAGCATCGTTCCCGCCATCGCCGGGGGCAGTCCCGATCAGCCTCCCCTCTTCACAAAAGAAGAGCTCGCAAGATACAATCGCCACATCATCATCCCCGGCTTCGGCATGGAAGCCCAGCAGAAACTAAAAAAAGCAAAGGTCCTCGTCATTGGCTCCGGCGGCCTGGGCAGCCCCGTATTACTATACCTGGCAGCCGCTGGTGTCGGTACCCTCGGCATCGTCGACTTCGACGTGGTGGACGACAGCAACCTCCAGAGACAAGTGCTCTTCGGCATCGACGAGATCGGCAAACCCAAAGTAGAGGCAGCCAGAAGAAGGCTGGCCGCCCTGAACCCTCACATACAGCTCAATATCTACAATACACATCTTAACTCAGGGAACGCACTGGATATCGTAAAAGATTATGACGTCATCGCAGACGGTACGGATAATTTCCCCACCCGCTACCTGGTCAACGACGCATCCGTATTGCTGGGCAAACCCAACGTATACGCATCCATCTTCCAGTTCGAAGGACAGGTCTCCGTATTCAACTATACAGATAGCAAAGGCAACACCGGCCCCAATTACCGCGACCTCTATCCTACCCCTCCCCCGCCGGGCCTGGTGCCCAGCTGCGCAGAAGGCGGCGTCCTGGGCGTATTGCCAGGCATCATCGGCAGCCTCCAGGCACTGGAAGTGATCAAGGTCATCACAGGCGTCGGCGAAACCCTGTCCGGACGCTTCTATATTTTCGATGCGCTGAACTTCGAAAGCAGGACCTTTAACATCAAGCCAAGAGAAGACAACCCCATCAACGGGAAAAACCCTACCATCAACGCCCTCATCGACTACGAACAATTCTGCGGCATGCGGGCAGTGGAAGAAAAACCGCTGAAAGAAATTACCGCCAAAGAATTATACGACTGGCAGGTGAAAGGAGAAAAATTCCAGCTCATCGACGTACGTGAACCGCATGAATATGACATCGTCAACATCGGCGCCGAGCTGATCCCGCTGGCTACAGTAGCCGACAACGCATCCAGGATCGATACAGACAAAAAAGTAGTGATCCATTGCAAAATGGGAGGCAGAAGCGCAAAAGCCATCCGTGAGCTGGAAGAAAAATTCGGATTTACAAACCTCTACAATCTGAAAGGAGGCATCCTCTCCTACATCGACGAGGTACAGCCCGAACTGACAAAGTATTAATACCTGACGTCCCGAACTTTCAATACCAGACGCCCTGCACTTTCAATACCTGACGTCCTGGACTTTCACAATATTCGACTGGCCGGCAACCTTACACACGGTAGCCGGCTTTTTCGTTTCACTTGCCGTGAAGGCGAACAGCAGGGCCAGTACCCCGATAAAAGAAAAGATTGCTAACCGTTGCATATGATTTTATTTTTAAAGGCTATACCGCACAGCACACCTGGCCGATTCCCCCTCATTCCCTGATGCCCTGGCAACCGCTGACCGTACAGGACTAAGCAACCACCTGCCGTTCCGTTCTAATCAAGCCTGCTAACCAGGGTACCAGGAAATTTCTCTCCATTCTCGCAATTCATAAAATAAAGATAGTATGGCACAGCCGCAACTCCAAATAAATAGTCCACTAATTTTATAGACTTTTAAAATATTTTTTCCACATCCCGGCCGAAGGCCTAAAACCCAGGCTGGGTCAATAATCCAGTAATTTTTCGATTATTTCACTGACCTTAAGTGCATTGGGGAGCATGGCCTGCTCAAGTCCCATATTCATGGGCACTGCAGGTAAATTTAAAGCCCCTCTTACTTCCACCGGAGCATCCAGGTAAGCGTAGCAATTGCCGGATATCCGCCAGGCCAATGCTTCCGCAAAAGAGTTGTTTTGTTGTTCTTCCGTTAGCACCAGGCACTTGCCATGGCGACGGACCGTTGAAAAGATAAGCGCTTCATCCAGGGGATAGAGCGTCCGCAGATCCAACACCTCCACACAGCCGGGGAAATATTTGGCAGCTGCTTTCGCCCAGTATACCCCCATGCCATAAGTGATGACACAACATGTCTCACCCCGCCGGGTAGCGTCCTCGTCCGCCTGCAATGCAATAGCCGCCTTGCCCAACGGCAGGATATAGCCCCTGGAAGGCTCGACACATTTCGCATCTTCCGTGCCCGGTACCTTGCTCCAGTATAGCCCTTTATGTTCCAGCATCACCACAGGATTGGGATCCAGAAAGGCAGCCCACATCAGACCCTTCATATCCGCCGCATTCGATGGATAAACGATCTTGATCCCCTTGATGGATAACAGCGTGGATTCGATGCTGCCGCTGTGATAAGGACCGCCTCCCCCATACGCCCCGATAGGCACACGGATCAGCGTCTGTACCGGGAATTTGCCTGCGCTGAGATAACACGACTTGGATATCTCCGTCACCAGTTGATTGAATCCCGGGTAAATATAATCCGCAAATTGTACCTCTACGATGGGCTTGGCCCCCACCGCGCTCATACCCACCGTGGACCCGATGATATATGCTTCCTGGATAGCAGTATTGAAAACCCGGTGATCCCCAAACTGCTCTGCCAGTGTCGCAGCTTCCCTGAATACACCACCCAGCCGCCTGCCCACATCCTGCCCATATAATAAAGCTTCCGGGTGATCTTCCATGATCTCCCTGATGGCAAAAAGGGCCGCATCCACCATGATCACTTTTTCTCCACCCGCCGGACTACGCTGCCCCTTTTCTTCCGTCACAGGCGTCGGCACAAAAACAAAATCTTCCACCGTGGCCGGATCCGGCTCCCCGGCAGCAACAGCAGCCTGGAATTGCTCAGCCACCAACGCGACCGCAGCTTTTTCAATACCCGCCAATTGCGATTCATCAAGTCCCAGCCCCAGCATACGCGCTCTTAATTTTGGCAAAGGGTCATGCGCTCCATGCTCCTCCATATCTTCCACGCTTCGATAAAACTCCTTTCTGACCCCGCTGGTATGATGCCCAAGTAAAGGCACTTTCGCCTGTACGAGATAGGGGCGCCTGCCATGCCGCACATCCCATATCACCCGGTCCATGGCCTCATAGCTTTCCTGGAAATCACTACCGTCTATCCGTATACGCCCCATCCCTTTAAAACCTCCTGCATATTCATACGCATCCATCGCCCTGGACTCCTCACTCTTTACACTGATACCCCAGTCATTATCCTGCACCAGGTAAATGATCGGTAATTCCTTCAGCACCGCAAATTGGAACGCCTCGCTGACCTCTCCCTCCGTCACGCTGGCATCTCCCAGGCTGCAAATGACGACAGGCGCTTCTCCCCCCTCTCCTCTCCTCAATAAAGGAGAGCCGATACTTTCCAGGTAACGAAGGCCCTGCGCTATCCCCGTAGTGGGGATGGCTTGCATCCCCGTCGCACTGCTTTGATGAATAATGCCCGGCTTATCCTTTCCACGATAATTGGGATGAGCATAATATTCACGCCCTCCCGTAAAGGGATCTCCCCCCTTTGCCAGCAACTGCAGCATCAGTTGATAAGGCTCGAACCCAAGCCCCAGCAGGATACTCTCATCCCGGTAATAGGGGCTGACCCAATCACAGGGCTGTAGATGGAAGGCCGCAGCTAATTGAATGGCCTCATGCCCCCTGGAAGTGGAGTGCACATACTTGCAGATGGAACGGTTGTTTTCATAAGTCGACGCCATCTCACGGGCGATGCACATAAGACGATAGGCGCGTAACAGGATATCAACAGTTATCATGCATGGGATTTAAAAAAAATGCCATCCTGTGAAGTACAGGATGGCACTCATCAAACGACGATAAAATTATTTTATTTCTATGGCCAACAAGCTATCGTCTTCAATAAATGCCTCCAGCTCATCTCCAACCACACACTCTCCAACACCCGCCGGCGTACCCGTGAATACAAGGTCCCCGATGTTGACGGAGAAATAATTGGATATATATGCGACAACCTTATCAAAGCTATTGATCATCAGGTTGGAATTCCCCTGCTGCACCAACTCTTTGTTCTTATAAAGGCAAAAGTTAAGATCTTTCTTGTTCTTTACATTCTGAAGCGGGATCCATTTGCCGATAGCCGCCGAGTTATCCCATGCCTTGGCCTTTTCCCAGGGAAGCCCTTTCTCCTTCAGTTCATTCTGGATATCACGGGCAGTAAAGTCAATGCCTACAGTAACAGCATCATAATATTTACTGGCAAAGCGGTCCTGGATATATTTACCGTTCTTGGATATGCGCAGCACCAACTCACATTCATAATGCAATTCGTTGGTAAACTCCGGGTAATAAAACGGCGTATGTGCCTGCAGCAATGCGCTCTTAGGCTTCATAAATATGATCGGCTCTTCCGGGATATCATTGTTCAATTCCTTGGCATGAGCCACATAGTTACGGCCAACACAGAATATTTTCATATTCAATCAGGGTTTTTAAATAGAAAATTCTTTAAACCAGTTTTCATTCGGCCTGAAAAGACCCTGGGCACCAGCACAGGAATATTGAATATTAAAATATCTCATTAAGGGATGAATGCAATATTTATGCGAAAATAAAGATTCCCCTTTACAAATCATAGTGTAAAATCCAAATTATTGTACTGGTTCATGGTCCTCTCAATCCCGCTAGTGGCAAAGCTTTCAATCAATTCCACCGATTTTTCTACCTTCATCCTCACCAGGGGCAGCTCATTTTCACTCCATCGTCCCAACACAAAATCTACCTGTCTTCCCTTGGGGAAATTATTACCGATGCCAAAACGTAATCTGGGGTAACCATTGGTTCCTAACACCTCCTCGATGCTGCGTAGCCCATTATGGCCCGCTGCGCTTCCCCCCGGCCTTAGCCTGAACTTCGACAGGGGCAACGCCAATTCATCGACGATGACCAATACATTTTCCAGGGGGGTCTTCTCCTTGTCCATCCAGTACTTCACGGCCTTGCCGCTAAGATTCATAAAGGTAGTAGGCTTGATGCAGATCAGGATCTTCCCTTTCCATCTGATCTCCGCAATTTCGGCTAAGCGATCCAGTCGGAACGCCCCTTCATGTTTCTTCGCCAGCGCATCTACTACATCAAAGCCGATATTGTGCCGGGTACCCGTATAATCGGACCCAATATTACCCAATCCCACGATGAGATACTTAGCCATATGCGAGGGTCAGACAAAGGGGATTAAAAATAGCAAAAACCCGGTTAATCTCTAACCGGGTCCTCACTAATAAATTACTTTACTTCTTACCACCGCCCGCAGGTTTGGCAGCAGGAGCGGCAGCTGCAGCAGGAGCAGCACCGGCAGCCGGAGCTGCAGCAGCTTCTTCCTGTTTCAATTGACGGGTCAATACGATCGAAGCGATAGGAATACGGGGAGAGTTCAGGATCTCATAGTTCTCCGCCTTCACATCCTCTACCCGCACGTTGCCATTCAACTCCAGTTCGGTCAGATCGACTTCAATATTTTCTTTCAGATACTTCGGATAAGTCTTCACTTTTAAAGCCTTCATCTTGGTGATGAGCTTACCACCATCCTTTACGCCTTTTGCAGCGCCAGTGAATTTAATAGGAATGGTTGCTATCACTTTCTTATCCTCTACCAGCTCAAGGAAGTCAGCATGTATCAGCTCATCGCTCACCTTGTCGAATTGCAGGTCCTTCAAAATACATTTGTAGGATTGACCCTCTACCTTGATCTCGGCCAGCTGGAAATCCGGTGTGTAGACCAGTGATTTAAAAGATGTCGCAAGAGCTGAAAAGTTCACCTCCTTTGCACCCCCGTAAATTACACCGGGCACTTTTTCCTCAGAGCGAAGTTGGCGGGTGGCTTGTTTGCCCATTTCGGTCCTGAGTTGTCCTTCGATTGTAATCGTTCTCATTGTTTATGTTTGTTTAAAAATTACCTTACTTGTTCCTCAACTGGGAGTGGATAAACAACCCCGTGATACTCCTGTTCTCATGCGCATTGCGGATAGCTACCGCAAATAGTTCCGCCACACTCAACACCTTGATCTTCGGGCTTGGACGCTTCAACGGTATCGTATCACACACCACCAGCTCTTCCAGGACACTATTCTCTATATTCTCATACGCCTTGCCGCTAAGCACCGGATGCGTACACAAGGCTCTCACACTCCTGGCGCCTTTCTCTTTTAAAAGACCGGCGGACTTTGCCAGCGTCCCACCCGTATCACAGATATCATCTATCAACACAATATCCTTATTCGTTACATCTCCGATAACCACCATGCTCGCTATCTCATTAGCCCGCTTTCTATGCTTGTCACAGATCACCATTTCCGCATTGAAATAGCTGGCAATCTCCCGGATACGATTGGCGCTACCCACGTCAGGGGCCGCGAAGGTAAGATTTTCCACCTTAAGTTGCTCAATATAAGGGATAAAAATAGCACTGCTGTCCAAATGGTCCACAGGAATATCAAAATAACCCTGAATTTGGGGAGCATGCAGGTCCATCGTAATGATCCTGTCAGCGCCGGCCGCCACTAACATATTGGCTATCAGCTTACTACCTATTGCGACACGAGGTTTGTCCTTCCGGTCCTGACGCGCATACCCATAATAAGGTAACACCGCCACCACCTTATAGGCCGACGCCCGCCGGGCCGCATCGATCATCAAAAACAACTCCATCAGGTTCTCCGCAGGGGCAAACGTGCTTTGCACCAGGAAAACCATGTCGCCACGAATGCTTTCATCATAGGTAGTCTGGATTTCTCCGTCGCTAAATCGTTGAATATTAACCTTTCCCGTAGGGGTGCCGAATTGCTGTGCAATTTTCTCGGCAAGGTACTGAGACCCCGTGCCGGAGAAGATCTTGGCTGAATGCTGCATAAGAAGGTAAATGTGCGGCGAAGATAGCGCCGAAAAGAGATTAAGCCCAATACACTTTAAAAAAAATTCTTCCCCCTTTACCCAACAAAAAAAAGGAGGCCCCTCCGCACCTGGCGGATGACCTCCAAAGATTTTTAAGGAGCCTTACTTAGTGATTTACAGAAGCCAACTGTTCCTTGGCCGTAACAGACTGCACCGCCACCGTTTTTTCGGTGTCCTTTGTCGATTTGGAATTCAGCACATAAAAAATAGAAGAACAAACAAAGATCGAGAAGAAGAGAGCGACTACATACATACCAACACAGAAAAGAAAATTCTGCCAGCCGCCGATTGCGTTGAAAGTTGTTCGTTTCATTGGATTTTAGATTAAGATTTTCAAAAGATTACGGATTGTACGAAACGCTTGTCCTTCGCTTATAACGAAACACTTGCGCCCTTATTTTAACTCTTCCTTACAAACTCCAAAATAATAGTTAATTTTCACTTATGCAAGCCTCAACCACCAGAAAAACCCGCATCAAAGACTGGGAAAATGACGCAAAACCTCGCGAAAAATTACTTAGTAAAGGCCCGCAGGAATTGAATGATTCCGAATTGCTGGCCATTCTCATCGGTACCGGCACTCCGGACCGTAACGCCCTCGATATCGCCAGGGACGTCCTCAAGGCAGGACAAAACAACCTGGTCCAGCTGGGCAACATGACCGCCAAAGAATTGAAGAAGATCAGGGGCATGGGACTGGCCAAAGCCGCCGTCATTGCCGCCGCCATGGAACTGGGCAGACGAAGGGAATCCTCTTCCCTACTGGCAAAACCCATACTGAAACACGGCGGGGACGCAGCAAGATACCTGCAGAGCCAGCTAAAAGGCTTCCGCCACGAAGTATTTGCCGCCATCTATCTCAACAACGCCGGCAAAGTCCTGAAATTCGATACGCTGAGCCACGGCGGACTCACCGGCACAGTGGCCGACCCTCGCATCATACTGAAAAAAGCATTGGAAGAAAACGCCATAAGCATCATACTGGGTCACAACCACCCATCAGGTAACCTCCGCCCCAGCAAAGCCGACGAAGAATTTACCGAAAAAATAAAGGAAGGCGCCGCCTACCTTGACATCAGATTGCTGGATCACATCATCGTCAGCGAAGAAGGTTATTTTAGCTTTGCCGATCGCGGGCTGCTCTAGGCTCACGCCTGCGCCGTCGGCCCCCCAAAATTCAACGGCAACTGCACCTCCTCCAGGTCCTGTATCTTCCCGTTCGCCGTCTCAAATCGCGAAAGGTTCTCCGTCAACGCCTTCATAAAACGCTTCGCATGCTGAGGAGTAAGTATGATACGGCTCTTTACCTTACTCTTAGGCGTACCCGGCATCACATTCACAAAATCAATGACAAACTCCGCATGAGAATGGGTAATGATCGCAAGGTTGGCATACTGGCCTTCCGCCGTCTCCTCGCTGATCTCTATATTAAGCTGGCTGTTGGGCTGCTGATTATCGGACATACTTGATATCTATTGTCCTCGCAAGATACCACTATTTAAGCAAAGAGGCCCTGGATAGGGCCTCTTTACAAGTTTTAAACCAACCTCCGCAATTACCAGCTATGATTGTATTGCGTCTCACTGGTAGGTGCCGGAAAAATATAAGCCGGATTCGAAGGATCGATCGCACCCGCACTACCCTTCGCCGGGAAGGTTTGCAGCAGACGGGTAATATCCGGCCCCCTCAGACCTTCACCCAGGAATTCGATATCCCTTTCATGCAGGATGTCATTTATCAGTTCCGTAGCCGAAGCAGGCGCGAATGTCGTGGTCGGATCACTGCGATGACGCACCGCATTCAGCAATTCGACAGCCTGCGCATCCACGCTATTCGTCTTCCTCGCACGCGCCTCAGCCAGCATCAGCAGCACATCCGCATACCTGATCACCGGTACCCAATCGACATACGGATCCCCGCCCGGATATTTCCTCAGCCAGGATACCCCATCTCCATCCGTATCGACAAAAGCTCGCCGGGCATCCGTAGACTTCCACCCCGCATCCGAAATAATACCGTCATCATTCAGCGAATACTCCCCATTGCCCAGGTCAGGCAGATAGTAATACGCCAGCTGGTTCTGCGTCCCAGGCTGCTCATTCGCTCCCGTCCAGGGCATGGAAAGCACAGACTCCGGGGTCGTATACTTGGTAAACACATCCTTAAGATCCGCCGCCAGCGCATTGGCTACACCCGACGGAGCCTTGAATGGCGCAGTAGCCGGTACGATCTTATTTGCTTCCGTGATCACATTGTCCCAATCACCCTTATGGAGATATACCCGTTCCTTCAGGGCTACAACAGCATTCTTATGCGCATGCGTAACATTCATATTCGCATCGCCATAATCATCGGGCACACCCGCTTCCGCATCGTTCAGATCACTGAGGATCTGCGTGTACACCTCCGCTACCGAGCTCCTGGGAAGATCATTGTGGCCATTGGCCGTAAGACCTGTCAGCCGCAACGGAAGACCCGGAGAAGCGCCATTATCCTTGGAATAAGGTTGCGCATACAATTGCAGCAGGCTGAAATAAGCAAGGGCCCGTACAAATTTGGCCTCCCCATGATACTGCGCCACCAGCGCCGCATCCTTTACCACCGTATCACCTCCCGCAGTCATCCCCTCCAGGAAAAGGTTACACTGGTTGATCGTATTATAAGCCGCATTCCAGGTATTGTTGATCTCCGCATCCGAACCCGTAACGCTGAAATTCCAGATCAGCAATGCAGTTACCCCGTTGCCGGTCATGTTGATAAAATTATCACCCCGGACATCATTGTAGATTACCCCTCTCCCTCCCAACAGGTTACCCACCTTAAGCTGGGCATATAAGCCGTTCACCTGGTGAGCAATACGGTCCTTTGTCAGAAAGACAAAGTTCGAGGGTATGTCCGTGGACGAGACAGGGTTCAACCTGGACTTGCTGCAGGACCCAGCCGCCAGGGCCACACCCGATAAAATGATAAGCTGATATATGTATTTTTTCATTGCGTTCTTTTTAAAATTAGACATGATGCATGTTTTTAGAATCCGATGTTCAGGCCGATAGTAAGGGTACGGCCATTCGCGACAGAGTTCCTGTCGACACCTTGCCCCTGCGTATCATTACCATTCGTGCTGACTT
>Ga0105240_10000569_pt1 | contig 68389 bp, 69 predicted proteins | sample KBSC54metaG_FD_80426 | JGI IMG/M metagenome (GOLD analysis project Ga0105240, IMG submission 80426) | Corn rhizosphere microbial communities from Kellogg Biological Station, Michigan, USA - KBS C5-4 metaG | ecosystem: Host-associated > Plants > Roots > Rhizosphere > Soil | place: Michigan, USA... | reverse complement strand
TGGCGAGAAAATTCGGGCCTTCGCGGAAGCAATCAACCGGGCATACATCGACGCAGTCCGTATAACGGCAGCGGATGCAGGAGTCGGTCACAACGTGGGTCATAACAGTCCTATCTGTAAAATTTCTTTAAAACCTGGGCAAACTCAGCCGGAATTAGTGGCAATATGGCGCGGTTCAATCGAGGCAAATTTCGATTGCCGCCGGAATTCCTGGTCGTTCCCTGATTGCTGCGCGATTTGCAGGCAGATTTGAGGCAAATCTTCTGGTCGCGCGACAATTCCTATACAACCGGCTGGAAAGCCTTGTATTTTAAGGCAATTCAACTTTTCTCACAAATGAGGCTTATACAGATTACGTATAAGTAAATATGAAATATTCATTCGTCCAAGGACAAGATCAAAAGTGAATGACGAACAAGCAAAGACGGGCGTCGCAAAGCGTGCGCTGACCGGGCTGGCGGCGGCGTTGGGGCTGGGATTTGCGCTGGCGGTTGGCGCCCAGGCCGAGAACATCCGCATCGGCGAAATCAACAGCCATACCGGCGTGGCGCAGTCCAGCCAGGCCTATCGCAACGGCGCCGACCTGGCCGTGGCCGAAATCAACGCCGCCGGCGGCCTGCTGGGGCGCAACCTCGAACTGATTTCGCGCGATGACAGCGGCGGCCCCGACGAAGCCGTACGGCACGCCGAGGCGTTGATCCGGACGGATCGGGTTGACGTGCTGACCGGCTCAATGCTGTCGAACGTGGCGCTGGCGGTGGCCAAGACGGCCGCATCGGAAAAGAAACTGTTCGTGGTCGGGGACGCCTTGTCGGACGCCATCACGCTCGACAAGGGCAATCGCTACACCTTCCGCCTGCGGCCTTCGACCTATACCCAGGCCGCCATGCTGGCGGAAGCGGCGGCAAAGGTGCCAGGCCGACGCTGGGCCATTGTCGCCCCTAATTACGAATACGGACAAAGCGCGGTCGCCAATTTCAAGCTGCTGCTGAAAGAACGCCGTCCCGACGTCGAGTTCGTCGCCGAACAATGGCCGGCGCTGGGCAAGATGCGCGCCGACGTGGTCGTCAAGGCCTTGCGCCAGGCGCGTCCCGATGCGATCTTCAACGCTGCTTTCGGCAGCGATTTGCAGCAGTTCGCGGAAGAGGGCAGTCGCCAGGGTTTGTTCGCCGCCAGCGCTGTATTCTCAATGTCGGCAGGTCCGGCGTTGGGCGATGTGCTGGCTCAGTATGAGGGCACCAAAAACTGGGTGGTGCTGGGCTATCCGTCCGAACAGCTGGCGACCCCCGAGCATCAGCGCTTCCGCGAGGCCTACCTGAAACGCTTCGGCGATCGTCCGCTGCTGCAGGCGGTATTCGGCTATAGCACCGTGATGTCGATCGCAGCCGGAATCAAGAAGGCCGGGTCGGTCGATTCCGAAAAACTGGTGACGGCCATGCGTGGTCTGGGCGTGGAGACGCCGGTCGGGCCGATCACCTTCCGCGCCCATGACCAGCAGTCGAGCATGGGCGCATTCGTGGCGACGCTGGTGTGCAAGGACGGCCGCAGCAACATGACCGAATGGCATTACCTCGACGGTGCGCGCTACATGCCGGACGACGCCTACGTCAAGGGACGCCGGCCGGCATCGGCAATGCGCTGATGACATGCAGACGGCGCGCAACTCCTTGCGGGGCGTACGATCGTTGCATCGTCGATTAACCCTCCACGCAGGCGGGGCACGATCTCCTCTATCCAAGGTAAGATAGTGCCCCTTGTCTTCTCCAGCACACGATCGTTTCAGAATCGTCAGGCGCCATGATTATTTCTTCCTTGCTCGACACCGACCTCTACAAGTTCACCATGATGCAGGTGGTGCTGCATCATTTTCCGGGGGCGCAGGTCGAGTACCGCTTCAAATGCCGCAATGACGATGTCGACCTGACGCCGTACATCGATGAGATCAAGGCGGAAATCGCCGCGCTGTGCCGCCTGCGTTTCCGCGAGTCAGAACTGGCCTACCTGCGCAGCTTCCGTTTCATCAAGAGCGATTTCGTCGACTTCCTGGACCTGTTCCATCTCAACGAAAAATACATCAGTGTGACGCCGTCACCGGCTGATAACGGCGAGATCGAGATCCAGGTCAAGGGGCCGTGGCTGCACACCATCCTGTTCGAAGTGCCGGTGCTGGCGATCGTCAATGAGGTGTATTTCCGCGCGACCCAACGCGCTCCCGATTACGAGACCGGCCGCGCGCGCCTGCGCGACAAGATCGCGCTGCTGACCGACAATCCGGCGCTGGACGGTTGCAAGATCGCCGACTATGGCACGCGGCGCCGCTTCTCGCGGAGCTGGCACGCCGAAGTGATCCTGGCGATGAAAGACCGCATGGGCAGCCATTTCGCCGGCACCTCCAACGTCCAGTTCGCGATGCAACACGACCTCACGCCGCTGGGCACGATGGCGCACGAATATCTGCAAGCCTGTCAGGCGCTCGGTCCGCGCCTGCGCGATTCGCAGATTTACGGCTTTGAAATGTGGGCGCGCGAATATCGCGGCGACCTTGGCATCGCCTTGTCCGACGTGTATGGGATGGACGCCTTCCTGCGCGATTTCGACATGTATTTCTGCAAGCTGTTCGACGGCGCGCGCCACGATTCAGGCGACCCGTTCGAATGGGGCGAGCGCCTGCTGAAGCACTACGACAACAACCGCGTCGACTCCAAGAGCAAGGTGCTGGTGTTCTCCGACGGCCTCGATTTCGACAAGGTCGTGTCCTTGTATCTGCGTTTCAAGGATCGCGCCAAGGTGGCCTTCGGGGTCGGCACCAACCTGACCAACGACCTCGGCTACACACCCTTGCAGGTGGTCATGAAGATGGTGCGCTGCAATGGCCAGCCGGTGGCGAAACTGTCCGATACGCCGGCCAAGAACATGTGCGACGACGAAGCCTACGTGAAGTATTTGCGGCAGGTCTTCGAAATCAAATAAGCGCCCGGCAGCGCTGCGGCGCGCGAAAACATTTCGCTGGTTGAAATGTTTTAATGCGCTCGGATTCCGGCCGCCATGGCTGGTCTTGCTGGTATAGTGTGGCCTCGTTTATTGCGATTTTTTCGTCTTCACAAGGTCCCACATTGCGCACAAAACTCCTCTCGCCATCGGCCTGTCTCGGCCTTGCTCTGATGCTTCCTCAACTGGCTCATGCAGCCGACCTTGACGGCGGCGCATTGTCTGCGTTGTGGGGTATTCCTTTCATCGGTTTGTTGCTGTCGATTGCGTTGGGCCCGTTGTTGTTCGAACACTTCTGGCATCATCATTTCGGCAAGATCGCATTGGCGTGGGGCGCGGCATTCCTGCTGCCGTTTGCGGCGACGTTCGGCGTGCATACGGCCGCAGCCGGCACTGTCCACGCGCTGCTGGCCGAATATATTCCCTTCATCGCCTTGCTGACCGCCTTGTTCGTGGTGGCTGGTGGCATCTGCGTGCGCGGCAACCTGCACGGCACGCCGGCGCTCAATACCGGCTTGCTGGCGCTGGGCACGGTGCTGGCCAGCATCATGGGTACCACCGGCGCATCGATGCTGCTGATCCGCCCGCTGATCCGCGCCAACGACAACCGCAAGCATGCGGTGCACATCGTGGTGTTCTTTATCTTCCTGGTCGCCAACGCCGGCGGCTCGCTGACGCCGCTGGGCGATCCGCCGCTGTTCCTCGGTTTCCTCAAGGGAGTGGATTTTTTCTGGACCATGCAGAACATCTTCCCGGAGACCTTGTTCGTCTGCGTGTCGCTGCTGGTGATTTTCTACCTGCTCGATAGCCACTACTACAAGAACAAGGAAGAGGCCTTGCCGCCCGTGCTCGATCCTACGCCTGATTCAGGGATCAGCTTCGAGGGGAAATTCAATTTCGTGCTGTTGCTGGCAGTGATCGCGCTGGTCCTCATGAGCGGCTTCTGGAAGTCGGGTGTGGCGTTCGACGTGATGGGTACGCCGGTGGAATTACAGAACCTGCTGCGCGACCTCGCGCTGGTCGCGATCATCTTGATCTCGCTCTGGAGCACGCCGAAATCCGCGCGCGCCGGCAACGATTTTTCCTGGGGACCTATCGTTGAGGTGGCCAAGCTCTTCGCCGGCATCTTCATCACCATCATTCCCGTCATCGCGATGCTGCGCGCAGGAGAGGCGGGCGCGTTCGGCGCGGTGGTGCGCGCCGTGACCGGACCTGACGGCCAGCCCGTCGACGCAATGTATTTCTGGATCACCGGGCTGCTGTCGTCGTTCCTCGATAACGCGCCGACTTACCTGGTGTTCTTCAATACCGCATCGGGCGACGCGCATACGCTGATGACCAAGTTGAGCTCGACGCTGGCGGCGATTTCGGCCGGCGCCGTGTTCATGGGCGCCAACAGCTACATCGGCAATGCGCCCAATATGATGGTCAAGGCCATCGCCGAAGAGCGCGGCATCAAGATGCCGTCCTTCTTCGGCTACATGGCGTGGTCGCTGGCCATCCTGGCGCCCTTGTTCATTGTGATGACCTTCCTGTTTTTTGTTTAACGATAAAAGAGACGAGCATGAAACCAAAGATCTTCGTTGCACGCGCGGTTTTCCCGGAAGTACTGGAGCGCCTGGCGCAGCATTTCGACGTCGAGTCCAATCAGGAGGATCGCATCTTCACGGCCGACGAACTGATCGCCAAGGTGCAGGGCAAGGTTGGGCTGTTCTCGACGCCGAGCGAGCCTGTCAGCGCCGCGTTGTTCGCCGCCAACCCGCAATTGAAGGCGGTGTGCAACATGGCGGTCGGCTACAACAACATCGACATCGCCGCCGCCACCAGCGCCGGTGTGCAAGCCACCAACACGCCTGACGTGCTCAACGAAACCACCGCCGATTTTGGCTGGGCGCTGCTGATGGCGACGGCGCGCCGCGTGACCGAATCGGAGCACTGGCTGCGCGCAGGTCACTGGAAGAAGTGGAGCTACGACAGCTTCACCGGGCCGGATGTGCACGGTTCCACGCTGGGCATCATCGGTATGGGCCGCATCGGCCAAGCCATCGCGCGGCGCTCGCTGGGTTTCGACATGAAAGTGGTTTATCACAACCGCTCGCAGCTCTCGCCGGAACTGGAAGCGCGCGCCAACAATGCGAAATATGTCGGCAAGGAAGAATTGTTGCGCACTGCCGATCACGTCATCCTGGTGTTGCCCTATTCGAAAGAATCTCATCACACGATCAAGGCCGCCGAGCTGGCCCTGATGAAGCCGCAGGCCACGCTGATCAACCTGGCGCGGGGAGGGATAGTCGACGATGCAGCGCTCATTGCGGCCTTGCGCAGCGGAAAGATCGCTGCCGCCGGCCTCGATGTGTTCGAGAATGAGCCTGCCTTCAATCCGGACTTCCTCGGTCTGTCGAACGTCGTACTGACGCCGCACATCGCCAGCGCCTCGACGCCGACGCGCCTGGCGATGGCCAATTGCGCCGCCAACAACCTGATCGCCGCGTTGTCGGGGCAGACGCCGCCGAACCTGCTAAATCGCGACGTGCGGCCGAAGATGTAGTTTTTGGGTGTTGCTTAAAAGACAATAAAAAACCCGCCGAGGCGGGTTTTTTATTTTCCGGATGCTGCTTTCGCGGAAGGGATCAACCCTTCAGTTCGGCGATCAGGTCGATGTATTGCTGCTGGGCTTCTTCCTGCGGCAGGCCCTTGAGGGCTTCCCAGGCATCCCACTTGGCGCGGCCGACGAAGTCGGTCATGCCGGGACGGTCGCCTTGCACATCGCCGCTGCTGCCTTGCTTGTACAGGCCGTACATCTTCAGCAGGGTCATGTTGTCGGGGCGTTCCGACAGGTTCTTGGACTCGGCGACGGTTTGTTCAAATTGTTCCTGCAAACTCATGTTTCCTCCTGAATGGCCTTGGGACGGCTTAAACAGCCAGCAGTTCGACTTCGAAAATCAGCGTTGCGTTCGGTGGAATCACGCCGCCGGCGCCGCGTGCGCCATAGCCCAGCGCAGCAGGGATGATCAGCTTGCGGACGCCGCCGACCTTCATGCCCTGGACGCCTTCGTCCCAGCCCTTGATCACATGGCCTGCGCCCAAAGGGAACGCAAATGGATCATTGCGGTCTTTACTCGAGTCGAATTTGCTGCCGGCGGTGCCATCCGGATTTTGCAACCAGCCGGTGTAATGCACGCTGACATGGTTTCCTGCCTTGGCTTCGTCGCCTGCGCCAACCTGGATTTCTTCGTATTGCAGTCCAGAGGAGGTAGCGATAGTAGACATTTTGTTCCTTTCAAAGAGTATGTTTGTGCCGTGTTTTTAGCCGCGCGTCCGGAAGAAAAGTGCCCTGAAAGGCCCGTCCTCCCTGCGTTCTGCGCATGTACATGCTGAGTTGCTGAACGGGGTTGGTCGCAGTGTAAACCAAAATACGGCAAAACACCGGGATCCACACCACTCGTGTCAGCCAAATCGGCATCAGAAGCGTTAGATACCGTGGGGCGTGCTTTTTTTACGGATTTGTTACGGATTTCATGCACGGTAAGATCGCATTTTTTAAAGTAAAGTTCTTCATGCTGCATAGTTTTGCCCGGTTTTCCCGGCTTTCTCTTCTGGCGCTATGCGCGCTGTCCGCTGTCATCGCTGCGCCGGCATCTGCGAACGTGGTGGTGGTCCTCAATTCCGGCGACGCTACGGTGACGTTGCTGGACCAGTCGACTTACAAGGAAATCAACACCTTCTCGGTCGGCAAGGAGCCGCATCACCTGATGGCGACGCCCGACAACAAGTCGCTCATCGTCGCCAGCGCCACCGGCAACCAGCTGATTTTCCTCGATCCCAAGACCGGTGAAGTGCAGCGTCAGCTGCGCGGCATCATCGATCCCTACCAGATCGGCTTCTCCCCGGACCAGAAATGGTTCATTGCCAACGGCTTGCGCCTCGACCGCGTCGACGTGTATCGCTATGACGGCCACAATCTCGACCTCGCCAAGCGCGTGCGCCTGGCGAAGACGCCCAGCCATATCGCTTTTGACGCCGCCAGCACCACAGCTTTCATCACCCAGCAGGGCAGCAATGAGATCAGCGCCATCGACCTCGCGACCCAGCAGGTCAAATGGACCATGCCGGTGGGCAAGTTGCCGGCGGGTATTTTCATGACGCCGGACAACAAGTACCTGCTGGTCGGCATCATGGGCAAAGATTACGTGCAGGTGATCGACTGGCGCACGCAGAAGACCGTCAAGACCATCCGCACCGGTGAAGGCGCGCACAATTTCCGTGCTCACGGCGACAAGCGTTATGTCTATGTCTCGAATCGCGTCTCCAACACCATCAACATCATCGACCTGCAAACGCTGGAAAGCGTCGGCGTCATTTCCGTACCCGGCGGGCCGGATTGCATGGAAGTGACCGAAGACGGCAAGACCATGTGGGTCACGCTGCGCTGGGTCAAGAAGGTCGCCGTGATCGACCTCGCCAGCAAGAAGATCACGAAAATCATCCCGGTCGGCCGATCGCCGCACGGCATCTACTTCATCAATCGGGCTGCCGATCTCTGATGCAGAGGGCGCCGCAAGCAGGTTCGCCTCGCCTTGGCAGGATCGCTGCCATGGGCGCTGCGGTGGCCGCGGTGGCCTCGATCTGGCCGGCGCAGGCGGCGACTGACAATACCTCCTCCTGCAAGGGCACGATCTACCTCAGTTTCGACACGGGCAGCCAGTCACAGGCCGAGTTCATCGCCCAAACGCTCAACAAGCATCACATCCAGGCAACGTTCTTCCTTGCCAACGAAAAAACCGTCAACGGCGACTACACCCTTGATCCGGCTTGGGCTCCGTACTGGAAAGCGCGGGTCGCCGAAGGCCATGCTTTCGGCACGCACACCTTCGACCACGTCTACGTCCAGCGCGATTTGCCCGACGGCCGCATCGAAGTCAAACCGCAATTCGGCATGCATGCCGGCCAGAAGCAGGTCTGGACCGCCGCGCAGTATTGCAGCGAGCTGCAGCGCGTGGCCGGGCGTTTCAAGGAACTGACCGGCGCTACGCTCGATCATCTGTGGCGCGCTCCCGGCGGCAAGCTGACGCCGCAGTTGCTGGCGGCAGGGCGCGCTTGCGGGTATTCTCATGTGGCATGGGCTGAAGCAGGTTTCTCCGGTGACGAATTGCCCAGCGAAAAATGGCCCAACGCCATGCTGCTGCAACAATCCTTGCGTAAGCTGAAAGACGGCGACATCGTCATGGCGCACCTCGGCATCTGGTCGCGTAAGGATCCATGGGCGCCGGGCGTGCTGGAGCCGCTGATTTCCGGCCTGGAGCAGAAGGGCTTCTGCTTCGCCACCTTGCGCGAGCATCCGGCCTACCGCGCCGCGCTCGACAAGCAGCAAACCGCAGTCATCAAGTAAGCACACATTGAAGCAATCATCATGATGCACATGATCCAGGCATTTTCAGATTTATTCGCAACCGTCCAGGGATGGCTGTTCGAAACCGTCGTCCAGCCGCTGGTGTTCAACCTCGGCCTGGGTGAATTCGTCGAAGAAGCGTTCACCGGGACCGAATGGTTTCTGGTCGGCGTGTGCGAGCTGGCAGTGCTGTTCATTATCCTGCGCCCGCTGGAGGCCTGGATTCCCGTGCATGCGATCACCGACCGGCGGGCGCGTTGGAACGATTTCATTTATACCGCCTTGCATCGCCTCGGCGCATTCTCGATCCTGGTGTTTTTCCTGCTCGATCCCACCATGTCCACTCTCAGCGAATTCCTGCACTGGGAAGGCTGGGGCACGTTCAACCTCGACGACGTCTGGCCCGGCGTGACCGATCAGGCGCTGGTGAGTTTCCTGCTGTACCTGATCGTGCTGGATTTCTGCGATTACTGGTACCACCGCGCGCAACATGGCGTGCGCTGGCTGTGGGCCTTGCACAGCTTGCATCACAGCCAGGAAAACATGAACCTGTGGAGCGACGACCGCAACCACTTGCTCGACGACCTGGTGCGCGACGTCCTGATGGGCATCGTGGCGCTGGCTATCGGCGTGCAGCCGGGCCAATACATTCTGCTGGTGTCGGCGTCGCGCATGCTGCAAAGTCTGCAGCATGCCAACGTGCGTATCCATTTCGGCCGCATCGGCGAGTGGCTGCTGGTCTCGCCGCGCTTCCATCGCCTGCATCACGCGATCGGCATCGGTCACGAGAGCCGCGGCAAGAATTCGCTGGGCGGCCATAACTTCGCGGTGCTGTTCCCCATCTGGGATGTATTGTTCCGCACCCGTCACGTCGGTTCCGGCTTCGCCATGACCGGCGTGCGCGACCAGCTTCCGCCGCCGGCCGGCAAGGGCCGCAATTACGGTCGCGGCTTCTGGGCGCAGCAATGGCTGGGCTTGAAGCGCATCGTCGAATTTTCCCGCAAGGCGGCGCGCTGATGCGCTTGATGACCGTCTCCTTCGGACGCGCGTTGCTGTCGCAGCTGCATATCCGCATGCTGCTGCTGACGGTGCTGCCGTTCGTGATGTCCATCGTGCTATGGGGTGTGGTGCTGTGGCTCGGGCTGCAGCCGATGATCGACTGGTTGCAGGATTACTTCGTCGGCCACAACGGTTTCGGCGTGGCCGGTTCCATCCTCGGCTGGTTCAACATGGGGGCGCTCAAGACCGTCATCGTGCCGCTGATCGCCATGTGGACCTTGTTGCCGCTGATGATCCTGACGGCGCTGGTGTTCGTCGGCTTGTGGGCGGTGCCGGCCATCGCACGCCATGTCGGCGGACGTCACTATGCTCATCTTGAGAAGCGTCACGGCGGTTCGGTGGCGGGCAGCCTGTGGACCTCGCTATGGTGTTTTGCGGTGTTCGTGTTCGGTTGGATCGTGACCTTGCCGCTGTCGATTTTCCCGCCGCTGGCGTTCGTGATTCATCCGCTGCTGTGGGGTTGGCTGACGTATCGCGTGATGGCTTACGACACGCTGGCCGACTATGCCACGCCGGAAGAGCGCCGCGCCATCCTGCATGCGCATCGCTGGCCGCTGCTGCTGGTCGGCGCCATCGCCGGCACCATGGGCGCCGCGCCCACGCTGCTGTGGCTGGGCGGCGCGCTGTCGGTGATTTTCTTCCCGATACTGGCGGCTGGCGCAATCTGGTTGTACGTGCTGGTGTTCGTGTTCACCGGACTGTGGTTCCAATACTATTGCCTGGAAGCGCTGAGCAGACTGCGCGCCGCCGGCGCCGACACGGTTTCCCCTCCCGCAGCCGCCAACTGAGCCGGACGCAGCCGGATTATCCGGATCAGGGCATAATTCCGGGTTACCACCTGCAGAAGCGAACGGATACTTATGGCTATCGGACTTATCATCATCGGCGACGAAATCCTTTCCGGAAAACGCGTCGACAAGCATTTCCCCAAAGTACTTGAATTGCTCACCGCACGGGGCCTGCAACTGGCCTGGGTCGAATACCTGGGCGATGATCCGGAACGCATCACCACTACCCTCAAGCGCACCTTCGCCAGTCCAGACATCGTGTTTTGCACCGGCGGCATCGGCGCCACACCCGACGATCACACGCGCCAGTGCGCGGCGGCGGCGCTGGGGGTCGAGCTCGCGCTGCATCCCGACGCCAAGGTGAAAATTCAGGAGCGCATCGCCGATACCGCGCGCGAAGCCGGCATCACGCCGGTGTTCGACGCGCCGGAAAACCTGCATCGTCTGAAGATGGGCGAGTTTCCGGTCGGCTCCTCGATCATCCCCAATCCGTTCAACAAAATCCCCGGTTTCTTTGTGCCGAACGTCAGCGGCAAGGGGGCGCATTATTTCGCCCCGGGCTTCCCGGTGATGGCGTGGCCGATGTTCGAATGGGTGCTCGATACGCACTATGCGCATCTGTTCCATCGCGATGCACGCGCGGAAAAGTCCGTGCTGGTGTTCGACATGCCGGAGTCCACGCTGACGCCGCTGATGGAAGCCATCGAAGCCGAATTCCCGCTGGTGAAGGTGTTCAGCCTGCCGCACGTGGGCGACGACAAGACGCGCCGCCACATCGACCTCGGCGTCAAAGGCGATCCGTCGCAGGTGGAAGACGCCTTCCGTAAGATGGAAGAAGGCTTGCTCCAGCTGAAGGCGGATTACCAGCCGGCCGGCTGATCTGAGTGGGAATGAATGCCGCGGGCAAAAAAATGCCCCGGCTCACCGAGGCATCAGAAGCGGTATCTTAGGAGGAAATCAGATACCGAGGAGACAAAGCTTGCTCTGAGGCGCTGCGGGTAGATCGGGGATACGCCTCATTGCTGAATAACGGGTATTGCACAAGCACTACTTGCAACCACTTGCAGAAATCTTGCAGCGTTACAACTGTGTCAACAAACCAGTAAAGCAAACCGGGCAGAGCAATCATCATAACGAATATTGCCTGCCCGGGTGTTGTTGAAACTTGAATTATTCGCTGAAATTATTTCTTGCTGCCGCGGGCTGTTGCTTTTACGGTCGCTTGCGACAACTGATCAACGGCGCTCGAGACATTTGCTTCCAGGGCTTCAGACGCTTGCTTGGCGCTCTTGGTGAACTGTTCGTAGCCAGCATTGAAGTTACCGATGGTTGTCTTGACGAAAGTAATCGCGTTTTCCGAACCGGCCGGTGCGTTCTTGGAGGCTTCGTCGATCAGCGAAATCACCTTGCGATTGACTTCAGCCAGTTGCGCTTCTGCGGTTTTGGTCAGTTCAGCTTGCGTGGTCGATACGATGCCGGCCAGATGGCGACCGTAAGCCAGGCTCTTTTCAACCGTAGGCTGGGCCTGCGCGGTCGACAGCGAGAAGAATTCCTGCGCATCCTTGGCGGTCAGCAATTTCTGTGTCGCTTCGCGGGACTCTTCCAGGGAAGACTTGGCGGCTTTCAGGTTCAGGTCGACCAGCTTTTCGACGCCCTCGAAGGTCTTGTTGGCGAACTGGCTAAACAGTGCGATTTGCGCTTCGAAGTTCGCTTTGGTTGCGGCGGAGAATTGTTCGGTGAGAGTCGTCATTTTGCGTAGTCCTTTGGTCCGGTATCAAGATTGAATGGAATGGGGCAGGGGAAAATGCTCGCTATTGTTGGACACTCTTTTGTGCGGTGCACAATTCGGATTTTAGGTGAAAACTCAGGCATGTCAATAGGTTTGCCGACGATTTGCCAAAAGATTGTGGTGTATTTTCCGCAGACGATATACATACTTCCGAGTCGGTTTTTTTAGCCGAATTTTGCAGCGGAATGTCTACGGAACGTCTATTGAAATTCAGTTTTTGAAAGCCTTTGTTGAGAGCCTATTACAGCGACCATTTTGTCCTGCCGCTGCCGCCCGGACATCGTTTCCCGATGATCAAGTATCGCCTCATCCGCGAGGGCGCCGCGCGCACGGTAGCGGATCTGGAATTCCACGAAGCGCAGGCCGCCAGCGACGGCGTACTGGCGCTGGCGCATCATCCGCGCTATGTCGATCTGGTCTCGCGCGGCGCATTGCCTGAGCAGGTGCAGAAGGACATTGGTTTCCCCTGGTCGCCGGAGATGGTCGAGCGTTCGCGCCGCTCCGCAGGGGCTACCATCGCCGCCTGCCGCAGCGCCATGGAGCAGGGGGTGGCGGTCAACCTGGCCGGCGGCACGCATCACGCCTATGCCGATCGCGGCGCCGGCTTTTGCGTATTCAATGACGCTGCCGTCGCCGCCCGGCTGATGCAGGCCGAACGTCGTGCCGCGCGCGTGGCGATCGTCGACCTTGACGTCCATCAGGGCAACGGTACTGCATCGATTCTGGCGAAGGACGATTCGGTGTTCACCTTGTCGCTGCATGGCGAACGCAACTATCCATTCGAAAAAGAACGCAGCGACCTCGACGTCGCCTTGCCCGACGGCGTTGGCGACGCCGACTATCTGGCTGCATTGGAGGCGGCGTTGGCGCAGCTGATGGCGCGCTTCGATCCGCAACTCATCATTTACCTGGCCGGAGCGGATCCCCACGAAGGCGACCGGCTCGGGCGCATGAAACTGAGCATGGATGGCCTGGCGGCACGCGACAAGCAGGTGTTCGAACTGGGCCGTCAGCAAAGAATTCCGATCGCGGTTACGATGGCGGGCGGCTACGGAAAAAACATCGAAGACACCGTCGCCGTCCACGTACAAACAATAACGCTTGCCAGTCGATACGCTGCCGACTGGAGCTGAGCCTCGGAGCCAGGAATTTGCGCGCCCCGGCGCAGACCTCCTGCAGTGTGTTTTGGATAACTATGATTCGCATCGCCGCCGGCGCCACCCAGGACAAACGCGCCTGGAACCCCATGCTGCTCAATCTCGTTCCGCTGGCCTTCGTGCTGATCTGGAGCACCGGCTTCATCGTCGCCAAGTTCGGCCTGCCGTATGCACCGCCGCTGACTTTCCTGGTGCTGCGCTTCGCCGGCGTGCTGATTTTCCTGGTGCCGCTGGTATTGGTGTTGCGTGCGCCGTGGCCGCAAGGGCGGCAGATCGGGCACATCGCCGTGGCCGGCGTGTTGTTGCACGCGGCTTATCTGGCGGGAGTGTGGAGCGCCATCAAGATGGGCATGCCGGCCGGGCTGACTGCGTTGATCGTCGGCATGCAGCCAGTGCTTACGGCCTTCGCGGCGCCGTTCGTCGGCGAGCGCGTCAAGGGACGCCAATGGGTGGGACTGGGCTTGGGTTTATGCGGCGTCGGGCTGGTGGTGGCCAACAAGATTTCACTGATCGGCCTGTCGTGGCAAGCGATTTCCCTGTGCGCCATGGCGCTGGTGACAATCACCATCGGCACGCTGTATCAGAAACGCTTCTGTCCGCACTTCGACCTGCGTACCGGCACCATCGTACAGTTCGTCGCCTCGTTGCTGGTGGTGCTGCCGTTTGCGATTTTCGTGGAAGACTTCGACCTGAGTTTGCACGCGGTCGCATGGACGCCCCAGTTCATCGGCGCCTTGCTGTGGTCTATCCTGGCGCTATCGATCGGCGCCATCTTCCTGCTGTTCGCGCTGATCCGGCGCAGTGCGGCCACGGCCGTCACCAGCTTGCTGTACCTGACGCCGCCGACCACCGCTGTGATGGCTTGGCTGATGTTCGGCGAGGTCTTCAGCGTGATCGGGATCATCGGCATGTTGGTCGCGGTGATCGGCGTGGCTTTTGTGGTGCGCAAATAATCTTGCTCAGACCGGCATCAAGGTGATCAGCTTCAGGTCCGGCCGGTTCGCCACGCGGAAGTTCACCTGCTGGTAAGTCAGCTCGCCTTGCACGGGGTGGCGGAACAGGCGTTTGCCGCCTTCGCGTTCGACCACATCCTGTAGGCTCCAGGCGCGCTTGAACAGCGCACTGCGTCCCGATAATTCTTCCACCATCGCCTTGATCTGCGGGTCGTCCAGATACTGGCCGCAATCGGCGCGGAACTCCGCGACCAGGCGGCGTGCGCGCTGTTCCCAATCGGTGATCAGTTCTTGCGAGGCCGTGGTGCAAAACGTGAAATACAGCAGATTGTCGTATTCGCTGCCGGCGGTCAGCCAGCCGGTGAACAGCTTGCGCGCCGGCGCATTGCTGGCCAGCACATTCCAGTAGCGGTCCAGCACGTAAGCCGGCTGGCGAATGCTGCGCACGACCTCTAAGATTTCCGGCGCGATGCTTTCGGTGTGATCGTCCTGATGCACCGGGTCTTTCTTTTCCGCCAGCTCAAACAAATAGGTGCGCTTGGCGCGCGGCAGGTGCAGCGCATCGGCGATGCGCGCCAATGCCTGCGGCGAGATCGAATCGGTGCGGCCCTGTTCTATCCAGGTGTACCAGGTCACACTGATGCCGCATAGCTGCGCCACTTCTTCGCGCCGCAGTCCTGGCGTGCGGCGTCGGGTGCCGCGCGACAGATGGCCAAGTCCGGCCAGCGTCGGCGAGATCTGCTCTCGCTGCGATTTGATGAACTCGCCCAGCGCTTTGCGCTTGATGTCGGGTTTTGGTTTTTTATCCTGCCTGGTGTCGTCGGATGCCATGGGAAAAGGTTCAGGCTGTTGGTTTAGGTAATAGTATAAATGGTGAACTTGTACCAGCATACAGAACAACTAAACTTGCGTCTCCAGCCATCAATCACCACGTAAATACATCAACTCAGGGAGCCAGGAATGCGTAGCCACAATGAAGTGATTTCCGAACAATTCGGCACGACCGCCGCCTCATATCTGACCAGCGCCGTCCATGCGCAGGGGGCGGATTTGCAAGACCTCGCGGCGTATGCCGCAGCTTATCCGCATGCACGCGTGCTCGATCTGGGCTGTGGCGGCGGCCACGCCAGTTTCGCAACGGCGCCGTTCGCCGCGCAAGTGGTCGCCTACGACTTGTCGGCACAGATGCTCGAAGTGGTGCGCGCCGCGGCCGTCGAACGCAAATTATCGAATATTGAAGTGCAGCAGGGTAGCGCCGACCGGTTGCCGTTCGCCGATGCCTCGTTCGATGTCGTGTGTACCCGTTTCAGCGCACACCACTGGCGCAACCTGCCGCAGGCTTTGCATGAAGCCGCGCGTGTGCTGAAGCAGGACGGCCGCTTTGTGATGATCGACACCGCAGCGCCCGCAGATGTGCTGGCCGACACCTACGTGCAGGGTATCGAGCTGCTGCGCGATACTTCGCATGTACGCAACGTCAGCCTGTCGTCATGGAAAAAGCTGATTGCGCAGACCGGCTTGCAGGTCGAGTTCTCCAAGAGCTGGAAACTGACGCTGGAATTCGCCTCCTGGGTCGCGCGCATGCGCACCTCGCCGGAACACATTGCCGCCATCAAGTCATTGTGGCGCGCCGCGCCGACGGAAGTGCGCACCTATTTCAACGTGGCGGAGGACTATTCCTTCGACATCGATACCGTGCTGGTGGAGGCGATCAAGAGGTAGGCGGCAGGGTAGGCAATTCATACGCAAGCCGACTTAAAGGGTGTTCAATAATATATTGGACCCCATGTCAGCCGGTGCTTATGCTGGGCGGCATTTCCCTCGTCAGGCAAGCTGCCCAGCCCAGCCATGAAAGCACTGCGCTCATCCGATTTCCTCGCCGTCCTCGCGCTCGCCACGGCGGCCTTGTTCTGGGCCGGTAACATGCTGGTCGGCAAAGCGCTCAATGAACAGGCCGCACCGCTGGCGCTGGCGTTCTGGCGCTGGGTGCTGATCCTGACGATCCTGACGCCGTTCGTCTGGCGCGACGTGGTGCGTCATCGCGTAGAAATCCGCGTCGCTTTACCCCTGCTGAGCCTGCTGGCCTTGCTCGGCACCGGGCTGTACAACGCGCTGATTTTCGGCGCGCTGCATTTCACCAGCGCCACTAACGCCGCGTTGCTCAATTCCTCGATTCCCGTCTGGACCGTATTGCTCTCCGTGCTGCTGCATCGGCGCCGGCCGGGGCGCATGGAGCTGCTCGGCGTAAGCGTCTCGCTCTGCGGTGTTGCGGTCATCATCAGCCACGGCTCGATCGCCGGCATGGCAGGCTTTCAGCTCAATCGCGGCGATGCCTGGATGCTGCTTGCGATGGTGATGTGGAGCGTCTATCTCTTGCTGTTGCCGCGCCGCCCGCGCGCGTTGCCGAGCTTCTGTTTTTTGTGGGTCACGGGCCTGCTCGGATTGTTTGCATTGACTTTGCTCATGCTCGTCAACGGAGGCGGGCGGACGTTCGTTATACCGCTCAGCTGGACCAGCGTGACCGGGGTTTTTTATCTGGCTGTTTTTCCAAGCATCCTGGCGACGCTCGTGTTCAACTACGGAATCGATCGTATCGGCGCCGTGAGAGCGTCGCAATGCGTTCATCTGGTACCGGTATTCGCTTCTGTTATCGCGATGGCCTGGCTTGGAGAGTCGTTACACTGGTATCATGCTGTGGGTTTTATTTTCGTACTGGCGGGTCTGTTTATAGCAAATCAGAGGTATCGCGACCATTAAAAAGTCGCACGGGGTTTCCAAAAATTAAAAAAGCGCACTTTTTCCAAGAAAATTGATTAAAAAGTTGCGCTAACTACCTAATTATCTTGCGATTTTCCCTTGGTTTGCTACACTGCCAACAGTTTCTTGTATGTATCAATCAGGGGGAGATTTACCAATGCTCAAATCTGCGCTAGCTGCCGTCGCTACGGCACTTCTGGTCCTGGTCGGCACATCCTCAGTGCAAGCACAAACTTCACCTAATTCCAAGAAAACAGTCGTTAAAAAGGCTGTAGTCAAGAAGAACGTCGTCAATCGCCGTCCAGTCGCCGCGCCCAAGCGCGCCACGCAAGCTTCGCTGGATCGCCGGGAAAAACTGGTCAAGAAGGTCGCTGTGGTCCACGGCAAGCGCCGCGTGGTGTACCAGCGCGTTGCCGCCATGCCGACCGTCCCGGTGGTGCCGCCCGTCATGACCGCTGGCGACATGGCCGGCCTCAACCTGACCCAAGATCCGCTGGCGCTGCGTTCCAACGTCGCACTGGTGATCGACCAGGCCAGCTCGCAAGTCCTGTTTGAAAAGAACTCATCCGTCGCCTTGCCGATCGCTTCCGTCACCAAGCTGATGACTTCGCTGGTGGTGGTGGAAGCGCGCCAGAACATGGAAGAAATCCTGACCGTCAGCGATGACGATGTCGATCGTCAAAAACACAGCAGCTCGCGCCTGCGCGTCGGTGCGCAATTGTCGCGCGACGACATGCTGCACATTGCACTGATGAGTTCCGAAAACCGCGCAGCATCGGCGCTCGGTCGCAATTATCCGGGCGGCTTGCCTGCATTCGTCGCCGCGATGAACGCCAAGGCGCGCTCGCTGGGCATGATGGATACGCACTACGTTGACTCGACCGGCCTCTCCAGCAATAACGTCGCCAGCGCACGCGACCTCGCCAAACTGGTGGTCGCGGCTTACAACTACCCCATCATTCGCCAATACTCTACCGACGCTAAATACATGGTCGAGCCCAGCGGCCACGCCCTGCAATACGCCAGCTCCAATCGCCTGGTCGCCAGCAAGGATTGGGACATCGGCCTGCAAAAGACCGGTTACATCAACGAAGCAGGCCATTGCCTGGTCATGCTGACCAAGATCGAAGGCCGTTCGGTGGTGATGGTGTTCCTCGACTCCAAGGGCAAGCTGTCGCATGTGGGCGATGCCGCACGCATGCGCAAATGGCTGTCCGAGCAAGGTCCGCAAAACCTGACGCGCGTGAACCTGCGCGCACGGGCGGACGAAGGCTGATCCGGATTCAAGCTGTTCCAGACAATAAAAAAGGCGAACTTCGGTTCGCCTTTTTTATTCTTTCCGTCCCCGGCAGGTAGTCGTCATTCAAACTACGCCACGCCATCCTGCAGATTCTGTTGGCTCACGAAACCCAGCGCCGAGGAGATCTGCGCCGCTGTTGTGACCAGGTCTTCCACCCAATCTTCCTGCAGGCGATCGGCCGGCGCCGAAATCGACAGTCCCGCGACCAGTTTGCCCGAGTCGTCGCGGATGCCTGCGGCCATGCAACGCACACCCAGTTCAAGCTCTTCGTTGTCACGTGCATAACCAAGCGCGCGCACCATGCTCAGCTCGCGCTCCAGCTTGCTCAGATCGGTAATCGAATTCTTGTTGTGGCCGGCCAGCCCGGTGCGCGTGGCGTAGGCGCGCACGGCTTTGGGGTCGTCGATGGAGAGGAATAGCTTGCCGGTCGAGGTCAGGTGCAGCGGTGCACGGCCACCGATGGCGCGCACCACTTGCATGCCCGAGCGTTCGGAGAAGGAACGGTCGATATAAACGATTTCATCGCTCTGGCGCACCGACAGGTTGATGGTCTGATGGGTCTTGCGATGCAGGGCGCGCATGAAGTCGAGCGCCGCTTCCCGCACACTGAGGCGGCTCTTGACGATGTTGCCCAGTTCCAGCAGGCGCATGCCGAGACGGTAGGTGCCGGGCTCCGAGCGATCAACAAAGCGTTTCACCACCAGATCGTTGAGGATGCGGTGGGCGGTTGACGGATGCAGCTTGGTCGCGGCCGACAATTCCTTCAGGCTGACCGGATCCGGATACATTGCCAGCGCGTCCAGCAATGACACCATCCGTTCAATGACCTGGATCGATATCGCGCCTGTCTCGTCGTGGGCTTCTTTTTTCATCTCGATTTCTGATGCATTGCAATAGGTTCTTTATACCACATTGTGAAAAAGAGAAGAAGGCGGTGCGCCAGGACGAGGCGTTTTTCGGGCGCGCTGGTAGTTTTACGAGGACAAAAATGAAACGACGATGACCTCGTTTCCAAAAAGACCGGTGGCCCCGTTCCGCGATTGCGTCGTAAAGGCCGATATTACGATTTGCCGCTAATTCCCGTTCATCCATGCCTCCCGGCTATATTGCTACCGGTGATTCCCTTATGCGAATTTGATATGAACAGCGCCTGTCTATATTCGGCAGCCTTGTTGTTGCTTATCTGATTTCCGCATATTGAGAGAAGAAAGTATTCGTTCGTTTTTTCTTGCCGCCTCATTAACCTGTGCTCTCCAGAACAAAACTGAACCAAGAGGGATGCAGATCATGTTGAAAAAGCTTATCAAGTCGGTTGCCGTCGCAGCCTTGTTCTCGCAGGTTGTGCCGCTGGCGCACGCCGCGGATATTTCCTTGCTGAATGTTTCCTACGACCCGACTCGCGAACTCTACGCCGACTACAACAAGGCCTTCGCCAAGTACTGGAAAGCCAAGACCGGCGACAACGTCACCATCAAGGCATCCCACGGCGGTTCCGGCAAACAGGGACGTTCTGTCATTGACGGCATCGATGCCGACGTGGTGACGCTGGCGCTGGCTTACGACATCGACGAAATCTCCGAAAAGGCCAAGCTGCTGCCGGCCGACTGGCAAAAGCGCCTCGACCACAACAGCTCGCCGTACACCTCGACCATCGTGTTCCTGGTGCGCAAGGGCAACCCGAAGCACATCAAGGACTGGGACGACCTGATCAAACCGGGCGTGTCGGTGATCACGCCAAATCCGAAGACGTCCGGCGGCGCACGCTGGAACTACCTGGCGGCATGGGCTTACGCGCTGAAGAAGGGCGGCAATGACGCCGCTGCGCGCGACTATATCTCCAAGCTGTTCAAGAACGTGCCGGTACTGGATTCCGGCGCACGCGGCGCCACCATCAGCTTCGTCGAACGTGGCCTCGGCGATGTGCTGCTGGCTTGGGAAAACGAAGCACTGATCTCGCTGAAAGAATGGGGGCCGGACAAGTTCGACGTCATCACCCCATCGATTTCCATCCTGGCTGAACCGCCTGTTGCTGTGGTCGACAAAGTCGTTGACCGCCGCGGCACCCGCAAGGTCGCCGAAGAATACCTGAAGCATCTGTATTCGGACGAAGGCCAGGAAATCATCGCCAAGAACTACTACCGTCCGATCAACCCGAAGATCGCTGCGAAGTACGCCTCGCAATATCCGAAGGTCAACCTGATCACCGTCGACAATACCTTCGGCGGCTGGCAGAAGGCGCAGAAGGATCACTTCTCCGACGGCGGCAGTTTCGATCAACTGTACGTGCCGAACAAGAAGTAATTCCGGTACCTCGGCATCACACTCCGGAAGCCCGCAGCAGGGCTTCCGGAATCATCACCAGATTCACCCTTTGAGTTGACCATGACGATTCTCTTGTTGGCCGGCAGTCCTTCCGCCCCGTCCCGTTCCACCCGCTTGCTGCACCATGTCGGCGAAAAGCTGGCCGCGCTCGGACATCGCTATTCCAGACTGGACGTACGCGATCTGCCGGGGCAGGCATTGATCCGCGCCGACTTCAACGATCCCGAGATCAAGGCTGCCTTGGCACGAGTCGAAGAGGCTTCCGCCGTGGTCGTGGCCACGCCGGTGTACAAGGCGGCTTACAGCGGCGCGCTCAAGGCTTTCCTCGACCTGTTGCCGCAATTCGGCCTGACCGACAAGCTGGTGTTGCCGCTGGCGACCGGCGGCAGCCAGTCGCACATGCTGGCGCTCGATTATGCGCTGCGTCCGGTACTGTCGTCCCTGGGGCCCAAGCATGTACTGCCGAGCATTTACGCCACCGAAGCGCAAGTGATCTGGTCGGAACAGGACGGCCTGGTGCTCGATGCGCCCATCGTGGCGCGCGTGCAGGAAGGCGTCGACCAGTTGTCGAGCAGCCTGCTGGCCTTGCACAAGACCGCGCCGGGAGTATTCACCGACGTACCGTTTTCGCAGATCCGATGTAGCGTTTAAGCGCGGGCCGCGTCCTCCCGCTTCAGATTGATCATCCGTGCAAGACCCGCGATCCGCTGCAGGAGCGGAGGGGCCTTGTTACGCCAAATTACACAAAATAACAGTTACGGGAAAACAGATGAATGCACCACAACGTTCCGCCAGACGCCGTACCCTCGGCCTGCTGTCCGCGCTGACCACATTGACCATTGCTGCTGCAGGCCTTGGCGTGAGCAACTTCGCCGCCGCCCAGTCCAAGCAGGTATTGCGCATCGGCTATCAAAAAGCCGCCAGCACGCTGGTGCTGCTCAAGGCGCACGGCGCGCTGGAAAAACGCCTGCAAGCGCAAGGCGTGGAAGTGAAATGGGCGGAATTCGCCGCCGGTCCGCAACTGCTGGAAGCACTGAATGTCGGCTCGGTCGACTTCGGCTACGTCGGTGAAGCGCCGCCGGTGTTTGCCCAGGCGGCAGGCGCCGACTTCGTCTACACCGCCTATGAAATCCCGACGCCTGACGCCGAAGGCTTGCTGGTGCAAAAGGATTCGCCAATCAGGAGCGTGGCCGAACTGAAGGGCAAGAAGATCGCCTTCAACAAGGGCTCCGACGTGCACTGGCTGGTGGTGGCCCTGCTCAAGAAAGCCGGTCTCAGCTACAGCGACATCCAGCCGGTTTACCTGGCGCCGGCCGATGCCCGCGCCGCCTTTGAAAAAGGCGCCATCGACGCGTGGGCCATCTGGGATCCGTTCCAGGCCGCCGCTGAAAAACAGATCGGCGCACGTCGCCTGGCAACCGGTGTGGGCGCGGTCAGCCATCACCAGTTCTTCCTGAGTGCGCGACCATTCGCGGAAAAGAATGCCGCCGTCCTCAAGGTGCTGCTGGAAGAAATCACCAAGGAAGGCCAATGGATCCGCGCCAACACCAAGGAAGCCGCCGCCCAGCTCGCGCCTATCCAGGGCCTTGACACCGATGTCATCGAAGTCAGCCTGAAGCGCTATGAACACATCTTCCGGCCGATCGACGCCAAGGTGCTGGAAGAACAGCAACGCATCGCCGACGCTTTCTTCGAGCTCAAGCTGATCCCGAAAAAACTCAGCGTCAAGGACGCCGTGCTGAAGTAAGGGAAGTAAATACGCATGAAGGATGCGCAGTCTTTCAAGAGACCCGCGCTCCACTGGTTTCACCTGATACCGATATCGATTGGAGTCTGCAATGAACGTTTTCTGGTTTATCCCCACGCATGGCGACAGCCGCTACCTCGGCACCGCAGAAGGCGGTCGCCTGGTCAGTCATGACTACATGAAGCAGGTCGCGGTCGCCGCCGATACCCTGGGATATGACGGCGTGCTGCTGCCGACCGGACGTTCCTGTGAAGACGCCTGGGTCACCGCCGCCAGCCTGATCGGTGAAACCAAGCAATTGAAGTTCCTGGTCGCGGTGCGCCCGGGCCTGAGTGCACCGACGCTGTCGGCGCGCATGGCCGCCACCTTCGACCGCCTGTCCGGCGGCCGCCTGTTGGTCAACGTCGTCACCGGCGGCGATCCTGCTGAGCAGGAAAGCGACGGCATCTTCGGCACCCACAAGGAGCGTTATGAAATCTCCGACGAGTTCCTCAAGATCTGGCGCGACGTACTGAGCAAGACCCACACCGGCGGCGAAACCAATTTCGAAGGCAAGCACCTCAGCGTCAAGGGCGCCAAGGCGCTCTATCCACCGGTGCAAGCGCCGTACCCGCCACTGTATTTCGGCGGTTCCTCGGACGAAGCGATCGACCTCGCCGCCGAGCAGGTCGACGTCTACCTGACCTGGGGCGAACCGCCTGAGGCAGTGGCAGAGAAGATAGCCATCGTGCGCGCACGCGCCGCCAAGGCCGGCCGTACGTTGCGCTTCGGCATCCGCCTGCACGTGATCGTGCGCGAAACCACGGAAGCCGCCTGGCGCGCCGCCGACGAGCTCATCAGCAAGCTCGACGACGCCACCATCGAAAAGGCGCAGAAGACCTTCGCCAAGATGGACTCCGAAGGACAGCGCCGCATGGCGGCACTGCATGGCGGCAAGCGCGACAAGCTCGAAGTCAGCCCGAACCTGTGGGCCGGCGTGGGCCTGGTGCGCGGCGGCGCCGGCACCGCGCTGGTCGGCGACGGCCCGACCGTGGCGGCACGCCTGAAGGAATACGCCGACCTCGGCATCGACACCTTCATCTTGTCCGGCTACCCGCATCTGGAAGAATCGTATCGCTTCGCCGAACTGGTGTTCCCGCTGTTGCCGCGCAAGCAGAAGGAAACGCTGCCCGGTTTCAACCTGACCGGGCCGTTCGGAGAGATCGTCGGCAACACCCACGTGCCGCCGCCGGCCGCCAAGCCGGCGCAGCAGGTTTCGGAGAGTTAAGGAGCCATCATGAGTGCAAGCATCGCCAGCTCCACCGTCGATACGCCGCGCAAGATCGCTGCTGCAAAACGTGAGGGGAACGGTTTCGGCGCCACGCAACTATTGTCCTGGGCCTTGCCGGTCGGCCTGATCGTCGTGTGGCAGATTGCCGCGCAGGTTGGCTGGTTGTCCAGCCGTATCCTGCCTGAGCCGTGGGCGGTGTTGCGGGCAGCCTGGAACCTGGCATTGTCGGGCGAGTTGTGGACGCATCTGGGCGTGAGCACCGGACGCGCCGCCTCGGGCTTCGCCGTCGGCGGTGGGCTCGGCCTGCTGCTGGGACTGTTGACCGGCACCTTCCGCCAGGCCGAAGTGCTGCTCGACACCACGCTGCAGATGGTGCGCAACATCCCCGCGCTGGCGCTGATTCCACTCGTGATCCTGTGGTTCGGCATCGACGAGACGTCCAAGTTGTTCCTGGTGTCGGTCGGCGTGTTCTTCCCGATCTACCTCGATACCTTCCACGGCATCCGCTCTGTTGACAAGGGCCTGATCGAAATGGCGAAGAGCTACGGCTTGTCCGGCTGGCCGTTGTATCGCGACGTGATCCTGCCCGGTGCGTTGCCGTCTATCCTGGTCGGCGTGCGCTTTGCGCTCGGCCTGGTGTGGGTGCTGCTGATCGTGGCTGAAACCATTTCGGCGCAGGCCGGCATCGGTTACATGACCATGAACGCCCGTGAATTCCTGCAAACGGACGTGGTGCTGGTCGGGATCCTGCTGTACGCGCTGCTCGGCAAATTGGCCGATGTGCTGGCGCGCGGCCTGGAAAAATTCTGGCTGCGCTGGCATCCGGGCTATCAATGAACACAGCAACGAACAGAGCAACAAACAAAGCAACGAACAAGGGCGTCGCGATGCAAAATAATCCTGCCGAGAACACGCAAGTGAAGAATGCCGCTGAGGCGCAGTCAGGGAAGCATGGCCGCGGCGCGCGCGTCGCCATCGACGGCCTGTCGAAATCCTATGCCGGTCGCGAAGTGCTCAAGGCCGTCGCGCTCGACGTCAAGCCCGGCGAATTCGTCGCCATCGTCGGTCGCAGCGGCTGCGGCAAGAGCACCTTGCTGCGCCTGATCGCCAAGTTGGAAACGGCGACCCACGGCGAAGTCGCCTTCGCCAAGGACGCCGACGGACGCCAACCGGGCTTCGAGCCGGAGACCCGCATCATGTTCCAGGACTCGCGCCTGTTGCCATGGAAACGCGTGCTCAACAATGTTGCACTGGGCCTGCCCAAGGCGGCCTTGCCGTCGGCGTCGCAAGCCTTGCGCCAGGTCGGTCTGGAAGAGCGCGCCGGCGAATGGCCGGCCGTGCTGTCCGGCGGTCAGCGTCAACGCGTGGCGCTGGCACGCGCGCTGGTGCACGACCCTGAATTGTTGCTGCTGGATGAACCGCTGGGTGCGCTCGATGCGCTGACCCGCATTGAGATGCAGCAACTCATCGAATCGCTGTGGCAAAAGCGCGGCTTCACCGCCGTGCTGGTCACGCATGACGTACAGGAAGCGATCGCATTGGCCGATCGCGTGGTGCTGATCGAAGACGGCAACATCACGCTTGACCAGAGCATTGACCTGCCGCGTCCGCGTGCACGCGGCAACCCTGCGTTCGCGCAGATGGAGGAGTACATCCTGTCGCGTGTGCTGCAGCACCCGGCCAATGCGCCGGACAGCGCGCTCGGCGATGTCTCGCTGCAGAAGACCGTCAACCAGGTGCAGTGGGCGATTTAAGTTTTCTATTTTTGTTTTCATTTTTATTTTTTTTAACGCAGTCCCTTTAGGAGTTCAGCATGACCATTCAAGCCATCAACGTCCGCAATCAATTCAAGGGCAAAGTCAAAGCCATCATCGAAGGCTCCGTCGTCTCCGAAGTCGATGTCGAAACACCTGCCGGTATCGTCACGTCGGTCATCACCACACGCTCGGTCAAGGACCTGGGCCTGGTGATAGGGAGCGAGGTCGTCGCGCTGGTCAAGGCGACCGAAGTATCGATCGCCAAGCTCTGATCCGATCACTTCGCGGAGCCATCGATGAAGTATCAAGCCCTGGAAAAATATCTTGCTCGTCTTAACGGGTCTGTGAAAGAAGAATCCAGGGTCTGGCTGGATGCGGAAGGGCGGGCGCAGGGCAAGTATTTCAACACCACGCTCACTTCCGCGTTTCAGCCGATACGCGTATTCGGCAGCGCCGGCACGCCGGATGCCGCCATCGTCGCGCATGAAGGTTTTGCGCGCAGTTATTCCGAAGACGATAGCGGCCTGCATCTGTGGCGCTTGCTCGACCAGGCCGCCAGCGATGACGAGTCGGTCGAACTGGACCGTCTGTGCCGCATGTTGCATTCGATCAATTTTTATCGCCAGGTGGATGACGACATCAGTCTGCACTTGAGCGTGCATGCCCGTTTGCTGGCGGCAGTCGACAGCAATCACGGCATTGCTTTCCGCCGCATCCTCAACCTGCTGGAACTGCCGCATGACAAGATCGTGCTGCAAATGCCGGTGGTGACGCAGAACCAGGGCTGGCTGCTCAACTACGTGCTCGACAATTACCGGCGCAACGGTTTCCGGCTCGGCATCAGCGCCGCCGATGCGCGTGACGCGCTGGCCTTGCTGGAGAAGGTCAAGCCCGACATGATCAAGGTCGATGCACGCGAACTGGTCGATGAAGAGGGCACCGAGAAGCTGCTGCGCCAGGCCGGTTCACACGGCATTCGCGTCGTGTTCAAACGCGTCGAGAATCCGGATGTATTCGCGCGGCTGCAGGAGTTCGGTGGCAAGCTGGGCACGCCGGTGTATGCTCAGGGTTATCTGTGGGATACGCCGAAATCGACCCTGGCGCTTCCGCTTCCGATTCCGATTCCAAACGCCGAAAGCAAGGTGGCCTGACATGGGAAACACGACCGCACGCAATCAAGGCAGCTCCGGTGTCCCACGCATTGCGGATTTCCGTGTGCTGGTGGTGCCGGGACTTGACGGCAGCGGTCCCGAGCATTGGCAGTCGCGCTGGCAGCGTTTGTATCCGGCCTTCGAGCGGGTCGAGCAGGATCGCTGGGATGTTGCGGATTTGCCGGTGTGGTCGTCGCGTTTGCAGGAGGTGCTGGCGCAGGATGCGCGTCCGACCGTGATCGTTGCGCACAGCTTTGGCTGTCTGACGACGGTGCATCGTGTGGGTCTGGATGCAGGTCATATCGTCGGTGCATTGCTGGTGGCGCCGGCGGATCCTGAAAAATTCAAGGTAGCCGATGTCGTGCAGACGCGGTTGCCGTTTCCTTCGGTCGTGATCGGCAGTACTGATGATCCCTGGATGTCGGCGGAACGCGCTGAATATTGGGCGGGCGTTTGGGGGAGCGAGTTTGTCAATGCGGGGGCGGTCGGGCATATCAATACTGCTTCGGGGTTGGGCGACTGGCCTGATGGGCAGGATGTGTTGGCGGCGTTGGTCAAGCGGGTTGGTAACCGCAATTCTGTTGCCTCTGCCTGATCTTTGCGGCTCGCTCTTATTTATTCTTTTCTTTCGTCGATCGACCGTGGTTGCCGGGGGCGGCCCGGCAGCCGCTCACTTTCTTTGCTTCGCCAAAGAAAGTAAGCAAAGAAAGGGTTGGAGCACTGCTCCAACGCAACGATTCGCCGCCCCGCTGCGCGGGGTTCCCGTTGGTGCCACGCACAAATCGGGAAGGGAAACAAACTCGCTACGCTCAGACAAGTTTCCCTTCTTTATCCGATTTGTGCGCGTCACCAACGGCAGCTCATAAGCGGAACTTCTTTTACGGCTCGCTTCGCATTGCCTTGGGTGGCTCGCCTGCGGCATCGTGATTGCTTAGATTCCTTGTCCGCCGGACACTTCAATTCTTTGCGCCGTCACCCAACGATTATCCGTCGACAGCAGGCTGGCGATCATCGGGCCGATATCGTCCGGTACGCCTACGCGGCCCAGTGCGGTCAGTCCTGCAAACAGTTTGTTGATGTCCGGGTTGTCCCGCACTGCGCCGCCGCCGAAGTCGGTTTCGATGGCGCCGGGCGCGACCGTGTTGACGGCGATGCCGCGTGCGCCCAGTTCCTTTGCCATGTAGCGCGTGAGCACTTCGACCGCGCCCTTGGCGGCGGCGTATACGGCATAGCCGGGGAAAGAGGTGCGCGTCAGGCCTGAAGACAGGTTGACGATGCGGCCGCCGTCGGCGATCAGGGGCAGCAGGGTTTGCGTGAGGAAATACACGCCCTTGAAATGTACGTTCACCAGGCCGTCGAATTGTGCTTCCGTGGTGTCGCCGATCAGGGCGTAGTCGCCGTGGCCGGCGTTGTTGACCAGATGATCGACGGTGTCGCGCGACCACGTGCCGCGCAGGGCGGCGCGCAAGCGGTCGGCGAAGGGGGCGAATGCGGCGACGTCGCCGGTGTCGAGTTGCAGCGCGACGGCGTTGCGGCCGAGGGACCGGATCTCGGCGACTACGGCTTGCGCTTCGTCGCTGCGGCTGTGATAGGTGACGATCACATCGCCGCCATGGCGGGCGATGCTGAGGGCGGTGTTACGGCCGAGTCCGCGGCTGGCGCCGGTGACGAGGGTGATCTTGGTCATGGTGGAGCTCCTGTGCTGATGCGTTGATGGAAATCGCAGTATCGAACGCAGGGGACAGGTCGGGTTACCGGAAGCTCGACGTTCCTTGCCTGATCCTCCAAATCGGGCGCAAGTCGCGTGCAAGACTATCGCCGACAAGGTAGGCTTGCACCATGACGACCTTGCTCACCACCGTGCAACGCTATGCCGACGCCCACGCCGAACGGGATGGGCTGGCGCATACGCCCATCGCCGGGCTCACCATCGTGCGCGCCACTGAAGTCAGCGAGTTGCTCTACGCCATTTCGCGACCGCTGGTGTGCCTGGTCTTGGAAGGCGCCAAGCGCGTGGCCGTGGGCGCGCAGGCCTTTGCCTTTTCGGCCGGCGACTCGCTGTTGATTACGGCGGACGTGCCGACGGTCAGCCAGATTACGCAGGCAAGTCTCGCTGCGCCCTATCTGTCGCTGGTGCTGGAACTCGATCCTGCGGTGATTGCCGACCTGGCGATGCAAATGGAAGCTGCGCCTGCTGCTGCGCAGGCGCCGGTGCGCGTTGATCCGACCGATGCCGAAGTCGCCGACGCGGCGCTGCGGTTGATGCGCTTGCTTGATCGTCCGGCGGCGTTGCCGGTGCTGCAGACCCAAATGACGCGCGAGCTGCATTACTGGCTGCTGGCGGGTAAGCATGGTGCGGCGATTCGCAACTTGGGATGGCCGGACAGTCAAGCGCGGCGCGTGGCGCGTGCGGTGGAAGTGTTGAGGACCGATTTCGCGCTGGCGTTGCCGGTCGAGCGCCTGGCGGAGGTGGCGGGTATGAGTCCGTCGTCGTTCCATCAGCATTTCCGCAGCATGACATCGTTGTCGCCGCTGCAGTTTCAGAAGCAGTTGCGCCTGATCGAGGCCAGGAGACTGATGCTGGCGGAAGGCGTCAGCGCCAGCAGCGCAGCGTTTGCGGTCGGCTATGAAAGCGTGCCGCAGTTCACCCGAGAATACGGCAGGATGTTCGGCCTGCCGCCGGTGAAGGATACCGAAGAGGCGAGGAGCAAGGTGCGCGCTTCCGCCTAAAACTCGGTCACGATATCCTGAGCAATCCCGACAAGGATGTCGGATTGGAGAATTACAAACTGGCGTCGCGTCCAGTTTCTCGTAGGCCGCGCTCACCTGATTTCTCAAGCGCCTCTTCAATACGCTTATGCCATCCGGGCCGGGCCCGCTCCACGCTGCAAAGTAGCAATGTGTCGTTCCATATTCGGTGGTCTTCGAGCAGCATCCTTGATGTGCAACGTGCAGAATACTTCGTATAAATCGACCGTGGCACCGCTTCGTGTGCCTCCTCTTGCTCTGCAGCGGGAGAACAGTCTCTTCAAATCTCGTATTGCCCGGTTTCTCGGGACGAGCATAAATACGTCTTTAAATCCCGCCAACTGAAAAATTAATTCAATAGCCGGTGGGAATTTTCTCTCCATATTTAACGGCTTTTCCTGATTTTTTGGGGCTGTAGTTCCGCGCATATTTACAAGCTTCGTATCTTCACGGACATTGACAGACTGTATTTTTCTCAAGAAGTACTTGCCAAGGAAATAACGATGACGATTAAAAGGCTACTACTGCCACTACTACTATTCGCAAGCATCTTTGTCTTGACTGCTTGCAATGCGACCGCGCCGGGAGCGCAAGAAAAGACACACACGCTGTCGTATGTACCTATACCGAGAGAATATGTCTCGGTCTCTTGCGTGACACACGGCACCGGCTATATCCATTCCTTTTACATTGAGGAACCTGCATCAAGCAGTCGGTTGGGAGGGCGTGAAGCAGGAGGCACTAACTGCGGCGGCGTCATCGCCGCCGGCTACGCCCTGCCCAAGACCTGGTTTTCGGGGATGAAAGTCAAGGTGCGCTGGAAGCCCAACGGAAGGGAATGGGTGGAAAAGACGACCAACATCATGCGGTATGACGAAGCGGGGACGATTACGGTTCATTTCTTCCCAGGCGATCAAGTGCGTGTGGTGTCCTCTGCAAGATACGCACCAGAAAGTCCAAAATATCCCATCCCGGAAAATGCCACTGTTCCACCTAAGGAGGATCAGTAATCATGAGCACTCCAATACACTCGGCACCGGCAGAGATCACCGCTGACGCAGAAACAGAAATGATGGCAACCAAGGCAGAAGAAATTACCCTGAAGGATTTGCTCAGGGCTCCAGTTGTATACACCCCCAGCGGAAATCCGCTTCCATCCTGTCAAAAAATGGTCAGGATAGGTTTATTCTTCGATGGCACCAGCAACAACAAATACAGGGATGAACCCAATCAGGCGCATACCAATGTCGTCAAGCTGTTCAACGCGCACAAAGATATCAAGGGCGAAAGCTATCAAAAAGATTCCAGCTGCTTCCGTTTCTATATCCCAGGTGTAGGCACGCGCTTCCCCGAAAATCAGGAGTGGAAGGAAACGCAGGAAGGTAAAGCTATGGGGAAAGGCGGACAGGCGCGGATTTTGTATGGCGTTTTAGAGGTCTGCAGCGCTGTTTATCAAGCATTTAACGAAGGTACTCGCTTGTTCACTGACGGTGAAGTCACTGCCAAACTAAAAAGCTACACCCGCGACGTTGAAGAAAACTACGACAAGGAATATCCCCAGCATGAGCGCCGCAAACGCTGGTTCGCCCAATTGCGTGACGAGTTGAACGACAAGCTACAAGCCCGGCGCGACATCATCATCCAGCCCCGTATTCCCAAAATTCGCGTAGCCGTCTTCGGTTTCTCTCGCGGAGCGATTGAGGCGCGCAGTTTCTGCTACTGGCTTCACGCCGCGTTGGAAGAGAAATCCACGCTCGCAGGCATGCCCATCGAAATCAATTTCCTCGGCTTGTTCGACTCAGTCGCTTCGGTTGGCCTGCCGCATTCGGCGGCGCAAACCACGCCTTTCCGCTTCATCGACGGCCACTTCAGCTGGGCGGCGGAGACCTTGACGCCGCTCCCCTCGCTGGTTAAACAGACGGTGCACTACATCGCTGCACACGAACAGCGCATGAACTTTCCCGTCACGCGCGTGCAGGGCAACAATGTGCAGGAAGTGCTGTATCCCGGCATGCATGCGGATGTGGGCGGCGGCTACTGCCCCAAGGAGCAAGGCCGTGGCATGACGGTCGGGCAACAGGTGTCGCAGGCGCCGCTGCTGCATATGCATAAAATCGCACGTCTGGCGGGCGTGCCCCTGGTGACCTATCGCCAGATGGCTTCAGACCTGCAAGCCGACTACGCCCTCAGCCCTGAGCTGGCGAGCAACTGGAACGCGTATATGGCGGCAGGGGATTTTGCCGGCACCTATGGAGCACAGGTGCGCGAACACCTGCGCCTGTACTACCGTTTTCGCAGCCATTGGCTGGGCCGCATGGCGCAACTGCCGGCCTATCAGCGCGCCACGCCCCAAGAGCAGCAGGATATGGTTAGCTACGATGCACTGTTCAAGGGCGACATGGAACTGCTGCGCGAGCGCGCCAAGGGCGGTCCTCCAAGGAGGTATAGAGACAATGGCGATGAAATCAAATTCTACGGGCCGGGCCACAGTCATCTTGCCAATCAGCAGCAGCTGTTGCGTGCAGATACACGGCAGGCGCCTGATGCCACTGAAACCCTGGCCTTGCCGGTATTTGAAGAACAACGCGGTCAGTCGAGAGCCGACGGTATCGCTTTGCTTGAGGAGCAAGTGCACGATTCGTTGGCCGGGTTCTATCTGGGTGGCTACGTGAGCGCGGAAGAGAAGGCCGAAAAGTTGCGTACCTGGCAAGCCAAGCCGCCGTCGGAACACGATCGCTATAACCATCAGGCCTGGCAGAATTTTGAAAAGGCCAAGGCGGAGAATTCTGAACTGCAAAAGATTCTGGACGACAAGGCTGAGTTGTCCAGGCAAGCAGAGAATGCTCGCTTCAATGGACGCATGGGAGACATGGAAGACTTACAACGTGAAAGCTCCTTCACCGATAAAGAGCTTGTCCTGCTTACCCAAGATGCCAACGGCCAGCCGATCTTCCCGGTGCAAAAGGATACGGATGCAGGCGCATTGTGCAGCGGTTATGTCGCCACACAAACCGGGACATTACGTGAAGGCGGTGGTTATCTGGCGTCGCGCGTTGTGTTCTTACTATAACAATACGTCGTGAAATGGGGCGGTACGATGCGTGAACAGATTGTCACTGACCGCCCTTGGAAGATACGATCCAAAGACTATCCGATGCGGACGGTATCTGCGTGCTGATATGAGGTAGAAAAATCAGAAAGGTGCGCCCACAAAAAATTTGGGGGCGAGCTTTTCTTCAGTTTGCCAATCAGGTATTCTTTGCATTGGCTTTTTTCAACGCCTGCAGGACACCGTGCGCTTCGATATAGCTCAGGAACGTCTTCACCGCAGTAACAAACTCCACCCGCTTGGCCAGGTCATTACCGAACACGGCTTCCATGGCCAGCAAGGCATCCACGCGCTGATCAATGTCGGCGATGCGTGCTGCCGCTTGCAACGCATCGGCCAGCGGATCTGAAATCGGATACGCCAGGCCGGCTTCATCGACTCCGCGCAGATAGCGCATCCAACCCGCCACCGCAAAACACAGCCGTGCACAAGGCAGTCCCGCATCGAGGCGCGCGCGGATGGTGCCCAGCAGGCGCTGCGGCAATTTTTGCGAACCGTCCATAGCGATTTGCTGCAGGCGGTGTTTTAGCGCGGGATTGCGGAAGCGCGCCACCAGTTCGTCGCGATATTCTTCCAGGCCGGGGCGCTGCAGCGTCGGTGCGATTTCCTGCGTCATCATCTGTTCAATGAAATCGCGCAAGCCGTCGTCGCGGATGGCTTGGTCAACGGTCACATAGCCCGCCAGCGAACCGAGATAGGCGAGGCTGGAATGGCTGCCGTTGAGCATGCGCAGCTTGGCGTGCTCGTAGGGTTCGGCTTCTTCCACCAGCGTCGCGCCGGCGGTCTCCCATGCCGGTCGCGGACCGGCGAAACGGTCTTCGATCACCCATTGCGAGAACGGCTCCGTCACCACCGGCCAGGCGTCGTCGACACCCAGGCGTGCTGCGATGGCGATGCGATCTTCGTCGGTGGTCTTGGGTACGATGCGGTCCACCATGGAATTGGGAAAAGCACCGTGCTGGGAAATCCATTTTGACAATTCAGGATCGACGCGCCCGGCAAACGCCAGCACCAGCGCGCGCGAGGTGTTGCCGTTGGACGGCAGGTTGTCGCAGGAGAGCACGGTGAATGGCGGCAGGCCGGCATCACGGCGTTTCTCCAGCGCACGCACGATGAAGCCGATCGCCGAACGCGGCGCATCGGCATGCGCCAGGTCGTGAACAATGTCGGGATGATCGAAGCGCAGCGTGTTGGACGCCGGATCGTGGCAATAGCCTTTTTCCGTCACGGTCAGGCTGACGATGTGGCAATGCGGATGGCTCATCGCCGCCAACACGGCGGCAGGTGACTCCGGCGCGACCAGTGACTCGATCAGCGAACCGATGATGCGCAGTTGTTCGCCTTCCGTGCCTCTGATGCCGAGCGTATAGAGATTGTCCTGCGGCGCCAATGCATCGCGCGTGTCGGGGCTGCGCAGCGATACGCCGACGATACCCCAGCGCAGGTCGCCCTGCGCCAGCACCGTGTCGGTGTAGACCGCTTGGTGCGCACGATGGAAGGCGCCCAGGCCGAGGTGCACGATGCCGGGCAGCAGGGCCGCGTTGTCATACGTTGGCCGCACCGCCTGCTTATCTGCATGCGCCAGGGTTTGCTTGTTCAGCTTCATCATCTGCTCGCGTCAATGTTCATCAGTTTTGCGGATGTTCTTTGACGCGCGACACCAATTGCGTCGGGCTGACGAAGCGCATGGCGATCAGCAGCCAGATCAGCGTGACGATCATGTACACCATCGCCATCGCATCAATCGATTGCGAAGCGCGCACGCCTGCGGCAAACACCGAGTAATACAGCGCCACCACCAGCGTCTGCGTATCCGCGCCGGCGGTCAGGAAGGTCAGCTCGAACATCGCGATCGTGCGCACCAGCACCAGCAGCGAAGCCGCCAGGATACCCGGCGCCAGCAACGGCACCAGCACGTGGCGGAACATCGTGAAGGTGCGTGCGCCGAACACCCGTGCGGCCGATTCCAGGTTGGGATCGATCTGCTCGATGAATGGCGTCATCACCAGGATCACGAAGGGCAGCGCCGGCAGCAGGTTGGCGATGATCACGCCGGGCAGGGTGCCGGCCAGGTGCAGTTCGTACATCAAGGTCGCCAGCGGAATGCCGTAGGTGATCGGCGGGATCATCAGCGGCAGCAGGAACAAGCCGGTCAGCAGTTTCTTGCCGCGGAAGTTGCGCCGCGCCAGTGTGTACGCCGCCGGCACGCCGATCAGGATCGACAGCACCACCACCGACAGCACCACCTGTACCGTCACCAGCAGCACGTCGCCGAGCTGGAATTCCTGCCAGGCGGCGGAATACCATTCCAGCGTCCAGCCGCTCGGCAGCCAGGTGCCGAGCCAGCGCTTGGCCACCGAGTTGGTGGCGACCGAGGCGATCATCAGGCCGACGTTGATCAGGAAGAAAGTCATCAAACCGACCACCAGCCCGCTCCAGGCGCGGCTGGCCCAGTGGGTGCGGCGCTTCGGTGCCGGCTGCCGGGAAATCGTTGGCGAAGTCATCATGGGAGAAGTAGTAGTTGTAGCTTGTGTCATGGTTAACCTTTGCCTCCGGTGACAGGGCCGCGATAGAACAGATTGCGCGCACCGAGCACGATCACCACCACGCCCAGCTGCACCGCACCCATGATCATCGCCACTGCCGAGGCCATGGAGTAGTCATAGTTCTCGAACGCCGCTTCATACGCCGCAATCGAAATCACGCGCGTCGCCCCGGCCGGTGAACCCAGCAGCACCGCCGACGGGAAGACCGAGAACGCCTGCACGAACGACAGGCAGAACGCCATCGCCAGTCCCGGCAGGATCAGCGGGAAGATCACATAGCGGAATTGATTGAAAGGCGTCGCGCCCAGCGTCGCCGCCGCGCGCGGCAGCACCGGATCGATGCCCGTGATGTACGACAGGATCAGCAGGAAGGCGAACGGGAAGCCCGAGATCACCAGCGAGATCACCACACCCGCATAGTTGTGCGTGAGGCGGATCGCGCCTTCATAGATGTGTAGCGTCTGCAGGATCTGCGCGAACCAGCCCTTGGGGCCGAAGTAAGTCAGCATGCCTTCGGCGATCAGCACCGTGCCCAGCGTGATAGGGATCACCAGGATGGTCGTGGCGATCTTTTGATACGGCGTCTTGTGGCGCAGGCGATAGGCCACCGGCACCGCGATCAGGATGTTGATCAGCGTCGCCGGCAAGGCCAGCTTGAGTGTCACGCCGATGGTCATCCACAGGTTCTCGGTATTGAAGAACTTGATGTAGTTCGACAGCATGCCACCGCCTTCGAGCGGCTGGAACGACAGGATCAGGCCGTGAATGAACGGATAGACGAACACGGCCAGCATGAAGATCACGGCAGGCGCCGCCATCCACATGGCCGGATCGCGCCAGCGCGAGCCGGCGGTTTGCGAGGACATCAGCATCATGCCACCTGTTCGAAAGGATAAGCCAGCACGCGGTCGGCGGGCACGGAGACGCGGATCGTTTCACCGGGCGACGCTTTGCCTTCAGCGCGCACGTAGAGGCGGGTATTGTCTTGCGTGCGCAGCATGAACAGCGATTCGCGGCCGTAATATTCGACCGACTCGACGCGTGCGCTGATGCTGTTGGACGGATTGCTGCCGTCGGCGCAGAGGCTGAATTCTTCCGGGCGGATCGACACGGCGGCGCGGTTGTTCAGGCGCATTTTCGGGATGCCGACCAGATTGACGCCGGGACCGGCCAGCGTGACGGTCTGTGCATCCTGGCCGACTACATCGAGCACCAGCTCATTGCGATAGCCCATGAAACGCGCGACCGCAAGATTGGACGGCTGGCCATAGACTTCCGGCGGCGTGCCGATCTGCTGCACCTTGCCATCCTTCATGACGACGATGCGGTCGGCCAGCGACAGCGCTTCGTCCTGGTCATGCGTAACATACAACGTGGTGCGGCCGAGCTCGCCATGGATGCGGCGGATTTCGGAGCGCATTTCCAGTCGCAGTTTGGCGTCGAGGTTGGACAGCGGCTCATCCATCAGGATCAGCGGCGGTTCGATGACGATGGCGCGGGCGATCGCCACGCGCTGCTGCTGGCCGCCGGACAACTGGCCGGGCAGCTTGTGCATGTGTTGGGCCAGTTGTACCAGGTCGAGGGCGCGTTTGACGCGGGTCTGGATTTCGGCGGAAGGAACCCCGCGCATCAGCAGGCCGAAGCCGACATTCCTGGCCACCGTCATGTGCGGGAACAGGGCGTAATTCTGGAATACCATGCCGAAGCCGCGCTGTTCAGGCGGCAGGGTATCGATGCGGTGATCGTCAAGATAAATGCCGCCGTCCGACAAGGGCAGCAGGCCGGCGATGCAGTTCAGCGCGGTCGACTTGCCGCAGCCGGAAGGGCCGAGCAGGGCGATGAATTCGCCCCGCGCAATGTCCATCTGCAAACCGTCCAGCGCGGCGATCTGCGGCGCATCGGTAGTTTTAGCCGGGCCGCCAAAGCGACGTGTCACGCGATCCAGTCGCAATGTCTTGAAGTCAGGTTTCATGCTTGCCTCTAATTGATCGTAATGAGCCGGGCGACGTGGAATGTGTCATTGCCGCCCGGCTTGTCTCTACTTTGCTTTTGCTGCGTTTGCTTACTTGAACTTTTGTGCGCCTACTTGCTCGTCCCAGATGCGGAATGCTTTCACCATCACCTGTGCATCCAGCGGTTGCACGTGCGGGAACTTGGCGATCCAATCGGCGTATTCGGCACGGCCGAATTCCTTGAGCGTGTCCTGGCTGGCTTGCGGCGCCATCGTCACCGGCACGTTCTTGATCGCAGGGCCCGGATAGAAATAGCCCTTGTCGTAGGTCTGGGCCTGCTGCTTAGGTTGCAGCAGGTAGGCCATCACGTCCAGCACCACGGCTTGCTTGGCCGGAGCCAGGCCCTTCGGCACGATCATGTAATGGGTATCGTTGACCCAGGTCATGTTCTTGAAGGCGCCGACCTTGAATTCCTTCGGCACTACGCCCAGTGCGCGCGGGTTGATATCCCAGCCGGTCACGGTGACGGTCATGTCGCGCGAGCCTTCGCCGAGTTCCTTCATCACGGCGCCGGTGCCGCCTGGGTAGTACTCAATGCAGGTGTTCAGCTCTTTCAGGTAGGCCCAGGTCTTGTCCCAGCCCTTGACCGGATCTTTCGGATCCTTGTCGCCGAGCAGGTAAGGCAGGCCCATCAGGAAGGTGCGGCCGGGACCGGAATTTGCCGGGCGGGCGTAGATCAGTTTGTTCGGATTGGCCTTGCACCATGCCAGCAATTCCTGCGGCGTGGTCGGCACCTGCTTGACCTTCTCTGGGTTGTATTCGAGCAGCGGACCGGCCGGCATGAAAGCGACCGCCAGGCCCTGGTTATGCGCCAGTTCCTGCATCTTCTTCACTTCGGGCAGGTAGTTGTCGGTCAGCGGTGCGAACTTGGCGTTGTTCTCGGGCAGCAGCGTCACCCACAGGTTTTGTTCGATGCCGGCAGCCAGAATGTCGGTGCCGCCGAGGACCAGGTCGATGTCGCTGCGCTTGGCGTTCTGCATCGCCTTGAGCTTGCTCGGCAGTTCCGGCGCAGGCGCCTTGGTGAAGGTGAACTTGACGTTCGGATGCGTCGTCTTGTACGACTCGATGGCCTCCTGCAGCAGAGCCAGCGAGCCGGCGACGTCGACCACGTTGATGGTGACCGCAGCCTGCGCATGCGCTGCCGGGCTGCCGACCATGGCGGCCAAGCCGAACCCGATGGCGGCGGCCATGACGGTGCGGCGAGTCGCCTTGTGCAAGGTATTCAAAACCTGTTTCATTGATGTCTCCTCCTAGAGATGGAATTGTTGGGTACCGGGATAAAGCGGACGTCTTGTGACGCTCTGATGAATCTTCAAACCGTACTGCGATTGCGCTGACTCTCTTTCAAAAAACGATACTTAAAAACGGGATGACGAATGCATCACAAGCGATAGGCCTGCTTGGCCAGCCGATAAGTCAGGTCATGCGCGAGTTCCAGCGCTTCATCTTCATGCAGGCGATGTTCGGCCACCAGGCGCGCCAGGTAGCCGCAATCGATGCGGCGGCTGACGTCGTGACGGGCCGGGATCGACAGGAAGGCGCGGGTGTCGTCGTTGAAGCCGACCGTGTTGGCAAAGCCGGCGGTCTCTGTGGTCAGTTCGCGGAAGCGGCGCATGCCTTCCGGTGCGTCGAAGAACCACCATGCCGGACCGAGTTTCAGGGCCGGATAGACGCCGGCCAGCGGCGCCAGTTCGCGCGAATAGCTGGTTTCGTCGAGCGTAAACAGAATCACCGACAGGCGCGGGTCGAGGCCGAAGCGATCCAGCAGCGGCTTGAGCGCACCGACGTATTCGGTCTGCATTGGGATATCGAAACCCTTATCGCGGCCGAAGCGCGCCAGCATCGCCGGGCTGTGGCTGCGCCAGCAGCCGGGATGGATCTGCAGGACCAGGCCGTCGTCGATGCTCATCGCCGCCATTTCGGTCAGCATCTGGGCGCGGAACAGTTCGGCTTCGTCGCGGCTGATCTTGCCCGACAGCGCCTTCTCGAACAGCGCCTTGCATTCGGCCGGCGGCAGGTCGGCGGTGCGGGCGCTCGGATGGCCATGGTCGGTCGAGGTCGCGCCATGCTCCTTGAAGAAGGCGCGACGGACGCGGTGCGCCTGCAGGTAGCCTTCCCAGGTGCGGGTGTTTTCACCGGTCAGTGCGCCGAAGCGTTCAACGTTGGCGGTGAAACCTTCGAACTCCGGATCGACCACCGGATCGGGACGGTAAGCCGTCACCACGCGGGCGCGGCCTTTGGCGGTTTGCCACGGATCGCTCTTCAGCTTGGCGTGATGCGCCAGCGGATCCAGCGGCGACTCGGTGGTGGCGATGACATCGATGTTGAAGCGTTCGAACAGTGCGCGCGGGCGGAACTCGGGACGCTGCAGGCAGGCGTCGATGTGATCGTAGAGACGGTCGGCATTGACTTCGGTCAGGCCTTCTTCGAGGCCGAACACTTCTTCGAACACGTGATCGAGCCACATGCGCGACGGCGTGCCGCGAAACAGCGGCCAGTGTTTGGCCAGGATGCGCCAGATGCGCCGTGGATCGGCTTCGACCGTACTGCCGTCGCGGGTCGGAATGCCCAGTTCTTCCAGCTTGACGCCCTGGCTGAACAGCATGCGGAAGACATAGTGGTCGGGCTGGATCAGCAGCGCCGACGGATTGGGGAAGGCGGCGTTGTCGGCGAACCAGGCCGGGTCGGTATGGCCGTGGGGGCTGACGATGGGCGCGTCCTTGATCTCTTTATAGAGGCGGCGCGCGATCGAGCGCGTGTCGTGGTCGGCGGGGAACAGTCGGTCTGGGTGCAGCAATGGCATGTCGTCTCCTGATTTGCTATGTCCGGCTTCATCGCTGCTGCATCCTCGGCTCTGTATGACCGGCCTCTGACGGATGCGCTGCGGGTATTCAATCCTGCGCTGCTACTCCTGGTGATGCGGCATGTAAGCCTTGCCGCCGCCCCAGCCGCGCGAAAATTCTGTGGTCACGCGTTCAAGGTGGGAGTGCATCGCTTTACGCGCGCCTTCGGGATCGCGGTCGACGATGGCCTCGAGGATGCGGCGATGGTCGACCAGCGTCTGCTGGCGCAATTCTTCGGTATGGAAGTGTTCTTCCATCTTGATCCACAGGCGGCCGCGCTGGTCCCACAGGTTTTCGATCACGCTGACCAGCGCGCTGTTGCCGGTGGCGCGGGCGATCGACAGGTGGAAGGTGCGGTCGGCTTCTTCATTGTTGGGGCGGTCGTGATAGAAGCGCTCCATGTCATTGAGCGCGCGCAGGATGGCGTCGAGCGCGCCGTCGGTGGCCATGCGCGCGGCGATCGCGGCGACTTCGCCCTCGATCAGGCAGCGCGCCGAGAGGATCTCGAACGGACCCGGGCCGATTTCCTGGATGGCCGGCGCCGCGCCTTTCTTTTCAATCACGTAAATGCCCGAGCCGCCGCGCACTTCGATCACGCCGGTCAGTTCCAGCGCGATCAATGCTTCGCGCACCGAGGCACGGCTGACCTTCAGTTGTGCCGCCAGGTCGCGTTCCGATGGCAGGCGCTCGCCGGCCGCGATATGTTCATCGCGGATGAACGCCTGGATGCGATCGGCGACCACGCGATACAGGCGCGTTTCGGGCGCGCTGAGTTCGGCAAGGGCTGTGACGACTTTGAGCATGGAAAGCGAAAGGGGAGACCCCCTGAAAATTGGTCAGGCCATTCTAAGTTGGCCTGACCAATATTGCAATATGGTCTGGCCGATTTATTTTTTGGTGCGCCGAAGCCTTGTTTTGTAAGGCTTGCAGCGCTGTAGGTAGGGGACTGCACGCCACGTTAAGTGGTTGACCACTTATTAATTTGGTTTGTGGTCAGTCGTCGGATGACTAGCTCAGACGCGACTTTCAGAGGATATTGGCGGCTGTTTTTTTCCTTCGATAAATCACTTCAGAAACCTTTCTTTATGCGTAAAACCTCTATTGACATGCAAAAAAATTCGTTCTCTTTATAACAATGCGGTGCGATTATCCTCGCTCATTAGTCGTATTTGTAATAAGAGATTGCTCTGGTTGTTGTCGCTCTGATACGCGTTTGCAGGTGTCGAGAGCGCCCCGGAGAAGACAATAAAAAGGAAGTGCAAGCGTGACCGTCTCCATTGCCACGAACAAGAAAGCGCCGTTCCGGGTGTTGCCGGGCTTCCGCCTGTCGCTCGGCTTCACGCTGTTCTACCTCACCCTTATCGTCCTGATCCCGTTGTCGGCGGTTTTCCTCAAGACCTTCACGATGACCTGGGAAGCGTTCGTCAGCGCCGTGACCTCGCCGCGCGTGATGGCATCGTATCGCCTGACGTTCGGCGCTTCTTTGCTGGCCGCATTGCTGAATGTGATTTTCGGCGGCATCGTGGCCTGGGTGCTGGTGCGCTATAAGTTTCCCGGCAAGCGCATCATCGATGCGTTGGTCGATTTGCCGTTTGCGCTGCCGACGGCGGTGGCCGGCATTGCACTGACCACGCTGTATTCACAGAATGGCTGGATCGGCCGTTATCTCGCACCGCTCGGCATCAAGGTCGCCTTCACGCCGCTGGGTGTTTTGGTGGCGCTGACCTTCATCGGTTTGCCGTTCGTGGTGCGCACCGTGCAACCGGTGCTGGAAGACGCCGAACGCGAGCTTGAAGAAGCCGCCGCCAGCCTCGGCGCGTCGCGCCTGCAGACCTTTGCACGGGTGATTTTTCCTACGGTGTTTCCTGCATTGTTGACCGGCTTTGCGCTGGCTTTCGCGCGCGCCACCGGCGAATACGGCTCGGTCGTCTTCATCGCCGGCAACATGCCGATGGTGTCGGAGATCACGCCGCTGTTCATCATCACCAAGCTGGAGCAATACGATTACACGGGCGCCACCGCCATCGCCGTGGTCATGCTGATCGTGTCGTTCGCCTTGCTGCTGACCATCAACCTGTTGCAAGCCTGGGTCCGCAAACGCGGCCAGGCCGAGAAAGTCTGACATGAGCGCCGTCATTACTCCGGGACTTCCCGCAGCTTCCATCGCGCCGCGCGGCGAACCTGCCTACGCGCCGGCTGCCACGCTGGAACCGTTGTGGGTGCGCATCCTGCTGATCGGGATCGCCTTCGCCTTCCTGACCCTGTTCCTGTTCGTGCCGCTGGTGGCCGTATTTTACGAGGGCCTGAAAAAAGGCTGGGACGTCTACGTCGACAACATCATCGAGCCGGACGCCTGGTCGGCCATCAAGCTGACCCTGCTGACAGCGGCCATCGCCGTGCCGCTGAACCTGGTGTTCGGCGTGGCGGCGGCGTGGTCGATCGCCAAGTTCGAATTCCGCGGCAAGAACATCCTGCTGACGCTGATCGACTTGCCGTTCTCGGTGTCGCCGGTGATTTCGGGCCTGATCTACGTGCTGCTGTTCGGCTTGCAGGGCTACTTCGGTCCGTGGCTGCGCGAGCACGACATCAAGATCTTGTTCGCGGTGCCGGGCATCGTGCTGGCGACGGTGTTCGTGACCTTCCCGTTCGTGGCGCGCGAACTGATTCCACTGATGCAATCGCAGGGCAGTGAAGAAGAAGAGGCCGCGCTGGTGCTGGGCGCCTCGGGCTGGAAGACCTTCTGGCACGTGACCCTGCCGAATATCAAATGGGGCCTGCTGTACGGCGTGATCCTGTGCAACGCCCGTGCCATGGGCGAGTTCGGCGCGGTGTCGGTGGTGTCCGGCCATATCCGCGGCGAGACCAACACCATCCCGCTGCAGGTCGAGATCCTGTACAACGAATTCAATATCGTCGGCGCATTTGCGGTGGCGTCGCTGCTGGCCTTCCTGGCGTTGGTGACGCTGGCGATCAAGAGCTTTATCGAGTGGCGTCTGCACAAGCAGTTGACCGCACACGTCGCCCACCCCGGCGCAGATCTGGAATAACTCAGGAGCTGAGCATGAGTATCGAAGTCAAAGACATCAACAAGCGTTTCGGCAATTTTGTCGCGCTCAACAACGTTTCACTGAATTTCCCTGCGGGCGAGCTGACTGCGTTGCTGGGACCGTCCGGCTGTGGCAAGACCACGCTGCTGCGCATCATCGCCGGCCTGGAGTCGCCCGATTCCGGCCAGGTCCTGCTCGACGGCGACGACGCCTCGGCGCGCCACGTGCGCGAGCGCCAGGTCGGCTTCGTGTTTCAGCACTATGCCTTGTTCAAGCACATGACCGTGTTTGAAAACATCGCCTTCGGCCTGCGCGTCAAACCGCGCGCCCAGCGCCCGTCGGAAGCGCAGATCCGCGACAAGGTAACCAAGCTGCTGGAGCTGGTGCAGCTTGACTGGCTGGCCGATCGCTACCCACCGCAACTGTCGGGCGGCCAGCGTCAGCGCATCGCCCTGGCGCGCGCATTGGCAGTAGAGCCGCGCGTGCTGCTGCTGGACGAGCCGTTCGGCGCACTCGACGCCAAGGTCCGCAAGGAACTGCGCCGCTGGTTGCGCCGCCTGCATGACGAGTTGCACGTCACCAGCATCTTTGTCACCCACGATCAGGAAGAGGCCCTGGAGGTCGCCGACCAGATCGTGCTGATGAACAAGGGCAACGTTGAACAGATCGGTTCGCCCAGCGAGGTTTACAACCATCCGGCGTCGCCGTTCGTCTACGGCTTCCTCGGCAACGTCAACCTGTTCCACGGTCGCGTGCATGAGGGCGTGCTGGAAGCCGGCGGCGTCACCTTCGATGCGCCGGATCACGCCCAGGCGCAGGACGAAAAGGGCATCGGCTATGTGCGTCCGCACGACCTCGAAGTCGATCGTTACTCGACCGGCGCCGAAGGCATCGTGGCCCGGCTCAGGCGCTCGCATGCGATCGGTCCGCTGGCGCAACTGGAACTGGAGCGCAACGACAATGCGGAACTGATCGAGGCAGTCATTTCCAATGAACGTTTTGCACAATTGAATCTGAAAGACGGCGAAACGCTGGTGGTGCGACCGCGCCGCCTGCACGTGTTCGTCGACAACGCGGCCTCCACCGAAGCCGCCCGGAATAAGGATGCACGATGAATTTCCAACAACTGCGCTCGATCCGCGAAGCCGCCCGTTGCGGCTTCAACCTGACTGAAGTCGCCAATGTCCTGTTCACCTCGCAACCGGGCGTGAGCCGCCAGATCCGCGAGCTGGAAGAAGAACTCGGCGTCGAGATTTTCGAACGCAACGGTAAGCGCCTGATCGGCCTGACAGAACCGGGCAAAGGCATCCTGCACATCATCGAACGGCTGCTGCTGGAAGCGGAAAACCTGCGCCAGGCCAGCCAGGAGTACGCCGGTGAACAAAGCGGCACGCTGACCATCGCGACCACCCACACGCAGGCACGCTACGTGCTGCCGCGCGTGGTGCAGGCGTTCCGCGCGGCGTTTCCGCAGGTCCGTATCGCACTCCAGCAGAGCGCGCCGGAACACATCGCCGAATGGGTCATGTCGGGCAAGGCCGACGTTGGTATCGCGACAGAAGGCCTGAGCCAGTTCAAGGACCTGGTGTCGTTTCCCTGCTATACCTGGCATCACGTCGTCGTGGTGCCGCAAGGGCATCCGCTGCTGGAACTCAAGCATCCGGTCACGCTGGAAGAATTGGCGGCGCATTCGCTGATCACGTATGACGTCGGCTTCACCGGTCGCGGCCACATCGACGACGCCTTCCGCAAGGCCGGCATCGAAAAGGATATCGTGCTCACCGCAATGGATTCGGACGTGATCCAGCAATACGTCGCACTTGGTCTCGGCGTCGGCATCGTCGCCTCGATGGCGATCGAGCAGGGCAAGCATCACGGGTTGCAAGCGATCGAAGCCTCGCATCTCTTCGCGCCCAACATTACGCGCCTGGCGGTGCGTCGCGGCGCCTACCTGCGCGCCTACACCTACGACTTCATCCTGCAATTCGCACCGGAACTCAAGCGCGCCGACATCGTGGCGGCGCTCAATGAGCCAAGCTCGCACTGATTGCACACAAACACCGCAGTTAAAAAAACGGCCATGGATTGCTCCATGGCCGTTTTCACATCCGACGGCGGTTGCCGGTTCAGCCTGTTTGCCGTTGTCCGGCGAGCCTTCTGATGACCGTCGCAAGGCGGTCGATTTCGTCGAAGGTATTGTAGAAAGCCAGTGACGGCCGCACCGTCGTTTCGACGCCGAAACGGCGCAGAATCGGTTGGGCGCAGTGATGGCCGGTACGCACGGCGATGCCTTCTTCGTTGAGCGCGTGACCGACTTCTTCGGTGCTGTAACCGGCCAGCACGAAGGACATCACACTGGCCTTGTCGTCGGCCGTGCCGATCAGGCGCACGCCCTTGATCTCGCGCAGCTGCTGCATGCCGTAGACCAGCAGGTCGTGCTCGTAACGGGCGATGTTTTCGATGCCGATCTTGTTGACGTAGTCGATCGCGGCGCCCAGTCCGACGGCGTCGGCGATGTTGCCCGTGCCGGCCTCGAACTTGTTGGGAATCGGCTGGAACACCGTCTTCTCGAACGTCACGTCGGCGATCATGTTGCCACCGCCTTGCCATGGCGGCATGTCTTCCAGCACGTCGCGCTTGCCCCAGACCACGCCGATGCCGGTCGGACCGAACACCTTGTGACCCGAGAACACGAAGAAGTCGGCGCCCAGTTCCTGCACGTCGACGCGCATGTGCGACACCGACTGCGCGCCGTCGACCAGCGCCTTGGCGCCGGCGCGATGGGCCAGCTCGACGATTTCCTTGACCGGCGTGACCGTGCCGAGTGCATTCGACACCTGAGTGATCGCGACGATCTTGGTGCGGTCGTTGAGCAGCTTGCGATACTCGTCCAGCAGGACCTGTCCCGAATCGTCCACCGGAATCACCCGCAGCCTGGCGCCCTTGGCGGCGGCCAGTTGCTGCCACGGAACGATGTTGGCGTGATGCTCGAGGTTGGAGACGATGATCTCGTCGCCTTCGCCGACATGCTGTGCGCCCCAGCTCTTGGCTACCAGGTTGATGGCTTCTGTCGTGCCGCGCACGAAGATGACTTCGTTCACGTCCGGCGCATTGATGAAGCGGCGCACCCGTTCACGCGCGCCTTCGTAGGCGTCGGTGGCGCGTGCGGCCAGTTCATGCGCGGCGCGGTGGATGTTCGAGTTTTCGTGCGCGTAGAAATGACTGATGCGGTCAATCACCGACTGCGGCTTGTGCGTGGTTGCCGCGTTGTCGAACCAGACCAGCTGGCGACCGTTGACGCGCTCCTGAAGAATCGGGAAATCGCGTCGCACCGCGTTCACGTCGAACGCTGGATGACGAGCGCCGCCGGCCAGCGGCACGGTTGCATGCGGCTGAGGTTTGGCAGGTGTGACGTAACCGCTCGGCAGCACGACCGAATCGACGAAGTAATAGTGTGGCGTCGTGGATGGTGAAGGCGCTGACGATGGTGGCGCTGTACCCGGAATCCCGGTTACCGGCGGCGCAGTCAGACCGCGATGTTCCGGGATCGACGGCGAGGGCAGATGATGTGCATCCGGCGTTGCGGGCGTGGATGCTGCACCCGGCTGACCGTAATTGTCGCTGAGGAAGTAGTAAGGCGATGCGCCGGCTTGTGGCCTTGCGCTGCCGACTGATTCCGGCACGCCCAGCAAACTACTGCCGCTGCGTGGATCATAAGCCGGCCCCGCGCTGAAGAGCTTGTCCGGAACGCCGTTGCCGGCCGGCGCCACCGGCGCCAGCGCAGGAGCGCGATTGCCCAGCGACAGTACCTGGGTCGGCGACGCCGGGATCAGGTTGGTGCCGGGAATCTGGCCCTGCGGAATCGGTGTGCCGGGTACGCCTGGTCCAAAACCTGCCGGACTGACCAGCGGCGAACCGGGCGGTGCAATGTTGGCGGGCGCCTGCACACCGTGCGGTGCAAACGGCGGCGCCGGCGGGGCCGAGAAGAACTCGGTCGCCAGGCGCGCCAGCATCGCCGGATCGAACGGCGCGCCTGAAGCTTCAGGAACGCCGACGGGCTGGCCGGACGGCAATGAGGGTGGGGGCGAAAGTAGGCTCACGTCGCGGCTTATTTATAGGTGTCGGGATAGTCGTGGTACTTGCCGATTTCGACGTCGTCGAGTACCGCCAGCGCATCGGTGGTCAACACCGCGAGCGAGCAATACAAGGAAATCAGGTACGACGAAATCGCGTGGTTGTTGATGCCCATGAAGCGCACCGACAAACCTGGGCTTTGCTCGCCCGGCAGACCCGGCTGGAACAGACCGACCACGCCCTGGCGCTTGTCGCCCACGCGCAGCAGCAGGATCTTGCTCTTGCCGTCGGCGACCGGCACCTTGTCCGACGGGATCAGCGGAATGCCGCGCCAGGTGATGAATTGCGAACCGAACAAGCTGATGGTCGGCGGCGGCGTGCCGCGACGGGTGGCTTCACGACCGAAGGCGGCGATCGCCAGCGGATGCGTGAGGAAGAAGGCCGGCTCTTTCCAGACCTTGGTCAGCAGCTCGTCCAGATCGTCCGGTGTCGGTGCGCCGGTCAGCGGAAAGATGCGCTGTTCATCCGTGACTTGCGCCAGCAGGCCGTAGTCGGGATTGTTGATCAGTTCGCTTTCCTGGTTTTCCTTGATGGTCTCGATGGTCAGGCGCAGTTGTTCCTTGATCTGGTCATGCGGGCTGCTGTACAGATCGGAGACGCGGGTGTGCACGTCCAGCACGGTCGAGACCGCGTTGAGGAAGTATTCGCGTGGATTTTCCTCGTAGTCGACGAAGGTGCGCGGCAGCTGGTTTTCTTCTTCGCGTGCGGTGCAGGTGACCTTGATCGATTCTGGATTCTTGACCTTGTTGAGGCGATAGATGCCGGCCTCGACGGGAACCCATTGCAACAGATGCGTCAGCCAGCGCGGGCTGATGGTTTCCAGTTGCGGTACGGTTTTGGTTGCGTTTGCTAGTTGCCGTGCGGCGTTATCGCCAAGCGCGGTGGTACCGCCAACTGTTGCCGACATCGTGACTCCAATTCAATAAGTGAGATAAAAAAGACGACTGAAAAATGACCGTCAGAGTGTGGCGTCGCGGCGGCAATGTCTCAACATGCTATAGCCATCAACTTGATGCCGCGCACCAGGTTCATCTGGCTGATCGCTTCGCCGCGCGTGACCAGCGCGGAGGGCGTCAGCTTCAGCGCGAAGGCCAGTTTCTCGACGGTAACCAGCGAAGCGATGGCGCAGCCGCGTTCGATTTCGCCGATGTAGGAACGGTTCAGGTTGGAGTTTTCCGCCAGGCGTTCCTGCGACCATCCCTGCGCTTCGCGCAATTGCCGCACGCCGATGCCGAAGCTCTGCACCAGCGGGCTGGGGATGTTGTCGCTGCTTTCTATCGGCTCGGATTTCGGAGGCTTGCCGGCGTGTTGTCTGGTATTCATGTCAGCTCTCCCGGATGGGCGATTCATGATGACGCAATGCCGTTGGCAAACGCGCCTTCACGCGACTCCGCCTGTGCGATGCGCCCGCCCGGCGGCACGTCATGCGTCAGCCAGACATTGCCGCCGATGACCGCGCCTTTGCCCAGCGTGATGCGACCGAGGATGGTGGCGCCGGCGTAGATGACGACGTCGTCTTCCACCACCGGATGGCGCGGCAGGCCTTTTTGCAGGTTGCCTTCCGCATCGGTAGGGAAACGTTTCGCGCCCAGCGTGACCGCCTGGTAGACCCGCACGCGTTCACCGATGACCGCGGTCTCGCCGATCACCACGCCGGTGCCGTGATCGATGAAGAAGCCGGCGCCGATGGCGGCGCCCGGATGGATGTCGATGCCGGTGGCGCCGTGCGCGAGTTCGGCGACGATGCGCGCCAGCAGCGGCAGGCCCAGGGTATACAGCTGATGGCCGAGGCGATAGTGGATCATCGCCAGTACGCCGGGATAGCACAGCAGGACTTCGTCCACGCTGCGTGCCGCCGGGTCGCCCTGGTAGGCCGCCAGCACGTCGCTGTCGAGCAGGGTGCGGATGGCCGGTAGCGCGGCGGCAAAGGTCCGGGTCGCCGCGAGTGCATCATGGTCGATGTCGCGATCGGTCGCGCCCGTGAGTCCGGCGTTGTATTTCAATTCGAGCCGGACCTGCTTCAGCAACGAGTGCAGGGCGGCATCCAGTGCATGGGCCACGTGGAAGTCTTCGCTTTCCTGGCGCAGGTCGGGTGGGCCGAGGCGCATCGGAAACAACACGCCCTTCAGGCTCTCGATGACTTCGGACAACGCGTCGCGCGAAGGAAACTCGCGGCCTCCCGGCTCGCTGGCGCGTCGTTGCGCCTGGCGCCAGCTCAGGCGCGCTTCATGCAGCGACTGCACGATGTTGGGAATGTCGAAAGTGGCCACGCTGTTCCTTCACTTTTATTTGTTGTTCAGTCCGGCATTTAGTCCTGAATCCAAGGTAGTCCATGGAAGCGCCAGCCGTCGGCCTTGCCGCGCTGCTGCAGCGCGTCGATCTCGCCTTCGAAGCCTTCCAGGACATTGAAAATACAGGTGAGGCCGGCCTTGGCGGCTGCTTCCGCCGCCAGCGCCGAGCGCTTGCCGCTGCGGCACAGCAGCAGCGCGACGACTTCCTTGCCGCCGATCTTGCTTTCCAGTTCGCGCACGAAGCGCGGATTGCGCGTGAGCGCGGTGCCGGTCGCCCACGGTACGTGGATGCTGCCCGGCACATGGCCGACAAACTTGCGTTCTTCATTGGAGCGCACGTCCACCAGCAAGACCTGCTGTGTGGAGAACAGCTTCCACGCCAGCGCGGGCGGGACGCCGCCGGCGTAGGGCAGGGAAGAGGCCTGGGCATCGGCCTTGATGGAGGCGAGTTCCTCAGGCAAGGCGGGTGCGGAGGGTTGAACAGCTGCGGATGAATAGGCGACGGACATGAAGGAGACCTCGATGATTACTCGGACAATACAAATCGGAATTGGCCCGGACCTGCCCGCAATGGCGGTCATTCTGGTGGCGATAGACAGCAGGCCGTTGGTATAAATGTACGGGCCGCCAATTTGAAATAAAACGAATAAAAACGAGTTCGCTAGTTTGAAAAACAAATAAGTGACAACAAGGAGCCTGCGGCGTCAGCGGTTCGCGCATGGCAATACAGTGACCGTCGGCGATCGCATATGGATATGGTTTTTTATTCCTTCCCCGGCACTGGCCCCGCTCTTTACAGTAGGAAAATTCGCACATTCGCACATTCGCAACCACGGGAAGCACATGAAAAAAACAACTTCTTTGAAATCCAACGCCGCCTCCGCCGTCAATACCTTGCGTCGCAAGCTGCTCAGGGGAGGAGCCGGATTCGGCGCCTTTGCCGCCTTGACGTCGCTGTTTCCACTGTCTGCATCGGCCGCCACGCGCGAGCTGCGCATCGGTTATCAGAAGGGCGTGCTCAGCCTGCTGAAGGGGCGCGGCACGCTGGAAAAACGCCTGGCCCCTTTGGGCGTTTCGATCAAGTGGATAGAATTCTCGGCCGGTCCGGTGCAACTGGAAGCATTGAGTGTGGGGTCCATCGACTTCGGCGACGTCGGTGAAGCGCCGCCGATTTTTTCGCAGGCGGCGGGGTCGCCGCTGGTCTATGCCGCCGCCACCGTACCGCGTCCCGGCCTGGAAGGCATCCTGCTCCCGGCCGGCTCCGCCATCAAGTCGGTCGCCGATCTGAAGGGCAAGAAGATCGCCTTGAACAAGGGCTCGAACGTCCATTACTTCCTGGTCAAGCTGCTGGAGAAATCGGGGCTGCGTTACGCCGACGTCAACCCGGTCTGGCTGTCGCCTGCCGACGCCCGCGCCGCCTTCGAGAAGGGCGCCATCGATGCATGGGCGATCTGGGAGCCTTACCTGGCCGCTGCGCAAAGCACCTTGTCGGCGCAGATCCTGGCGGACGCCAACGGTGTGGTGAAGAATCGCGCCTACTATTTTTCGTCGAAGGACTACGCGCAGAAAAACAAGGACGTCATCAACGTCATCATCGACGAGCTCAACCAGATCGACGTCTGGGCCAAAGCCAACCACGCGGCCTTGTCGGCGGAACTGTCGACGGTGCTCGGTTTGCCCAGGCCGGTGGTCGACATCATGGTCGCACGCTACAACTTCGGCACCGAACCGATTACCGGGGCCATCCTGGCGGAGCAGCAGCGCATCGCCGACACCTTCTTCGACCTGAAACTGATTCCGAAGAAAATCGACGTGAAGGATGCCGCGCCGCCGTGGCTGGCAGTGTGATTTTTTAAGACCTGTATTTCTATGCCGCGCGAGTCTGTGTTCCGGCTTGCGCGGGCAGACAACCAAGCCCACACAGCGTCGCGCGCACGGCCTCATCGAGCGGCGTGTGCGGCTCCTCTCCGAGCACCTGCAGCAGGCGTGCATTGTTCATGCGCACCGGCTGTTGCCACAGGTAGCGCATCTCTTTCATTTCGCGGAACAGCGGCACGAACGGCGCGGCCGGGCCCAGCAACCACCACGGGAAGCTGCGCACCGGCAGCCGTGCATTGCCGAGCACGCGGCGAATCGCCTCCGTCATCAGCGTACCGTCGGCGTCCCAGTGGCCGTTCATGTGGAAGCGGGCGAAAGTCTCCAGCGATGATTCCTGATCCAGCAGGCGCGACATGGTTTCCGCGAGGTCGGGCAGGTAAGTCCATTGATGGCCGATGCCGCGCTTGCCGGGATAGACGATGGAGGTTGGCGGCTTGCCAGGCTTTACCAATCCCATTGAGAACCAGTTGTTGCCGGCATGCGGGCCGAAGAAATCACCGGCGCGCACGATCAGGCTGCGTACACCGTCGGCCGCCGCGGTTTGCAAGCGTTGTTCCATCTGCACGCGGATGGCGCCCTTGCGCGTGACCGGATGCTGCGGCGAATCGACGTGCAGCTCGGGCAGGGCGTCCGGGCCGTAGTTATAGACCGTGCCCGGCAGCACGATGCGCGCGCCGAAGGCCTGGGCGGCGGCAATGCTGTTGTCCATCATCGGCAACACCAGCTCGGCCCAGCGCCGGTAGCCGGGAGGATTGACCGCGTGCACGATCACGTCGACGCCGCGCGCGGCGGCTACCACGTCGGCGCGCTGCATGGCGTCGCCGCTGATCCAGTCGAACTTGTGCATGCCGGGGCGGGCGGCGACCTGTTCGGCCTGGCGATGCAGTGCGCGCACGTGCCAGCCTTGCGCGTGCAGGCGTTGCGCCATTTCACCGCCGATGCCGCCGGTGGCGCCGAGGACCAATACGTTTTTTCCGTTTGCCATGATTCGCTCCTGTTTGTTCGTTGTGATGAAGTCAGTGTCGGGTAAACGGGGGCTAAATGGAATTGGTTAAAAGAATGGTAGTGCTATACTTATTTGTATGGATAAAAAAATTGTCGCCGATCCCGGCTGGGAGTTGTATCGCTCTTTCCTGGCGGTGCTGCAGGAGGGCTCGCTGTCCGCAGCCGCGCGCGCGCTGGGGCTGACGCAGCCAACCATCGGCCGTCACGTCGACGCGCTGGAGCAGGCAGTCGGCTTTGCCCTGTTCACGCGTTCACAGCATGGCTTCATGCCGACCGAGGCGGCGCTCAGTTTGCAACCCTACGCCGAGAGTCTGGCCGCCACCACGGCGGCGCTGATGCGCGCGGCCTCGGCGCATGGCGGCGCCGGCGAACAGGTGCGCGGGACGGTGCGCATCACCGCCAGCGAAGTGATCGGCGTCGAAGTGCTGCCGCCCATCCTGCTGGGGCTCAAACGCAGCCATCCGGAACTGGTGATCGAACTGGCTCTGTCGAGCCGCGTCGAGGACTTGCTCAAGCGGGAGGCCGACATCGCCATCCGCATGGTGCAGCCGACCCAGGAAGTGCTGGTCGCGCGCCGTATCGGCGCCATCGAACTGGGCCTGCATGCACACAAGGATTACCTGGCGCTGCACGGCACGCCGAAGGATCTTGCGCAACTGAATGAACACGCCATCATCGGCTTCGACAAGGAAACCGCCTTCATCCGCAGCGCCGCCAAACACATGCCGACCTTGCGCCGCAGCCAGTTCGCGTTGCGCACCAGCAGCGACATCGCGCAACTGGCGATGATCCGCGCCGGCTACGGTATCGGCTTTTGCCAGACGCCGCTGGCGCGACGCGACGCCAACCTGGTGCGCGTACTGGCCAGGCAGTTTTCGTTCAAGCTCGAGACCTGGGTGGTGATGCATGAAGACCTGCGCAACAGCGCGCGCGTGCGCGTGGCTTTTGATGCATTGGCGGCGGGCTTGCAAGGGTACATCGCGCAATGAGCGAGGATGCCTTGCCCAAACGCGCGATGTGCGAGCGCTGCCTGCGTGCCCGGAGCAGCTGCATCTGCAGCTGGATCCGGCCGCTGGCGCCGGCGGCGCAGGTATTGATCCTGCAGCATCCGCTGGAAGTGGCGCAGGCCAAGGGCAGCGGGCGCCTGCTGCACCTGAGCCTGGTGGACAGCGTACTGGCGCATGGCGAGCTGTTCGATGAAGAGGTGTTGCGGGATTTGCTGTTCGGCGGAGGTGTTCAGCCGGTGCTGCTGTATCCGGATACGCCGGGACAGCCGGCAAGCGCCGTGCCCGATTTGTCCGCACCCGCGCGGCTGCGACTGGTGGTCCTCGACGCTACCTGGCGCAAGAGCCGCAAGATGCTGCATCTCAATCCCTTGCTGCAGGCCTTGCCGCGCTTGCCGCTGATCGATCCGCCGGCCTCGCAATACCGCATTCGCAAGGCGCATCGCGCCGATCAGTTATCGACGTTGGAAGCCGCCTGCCATGCGCTGGGGCAGCTCGAGGATGACGCCGCCAGGTACTTGCCGCTGCTGCAGGCCTTTGATGGATTCGTGGCGCAGCAAAGTTCCTATATTCCCACTTACTGATGATCCAGCTTGATCGGCAGCCCCGACAGCGGTTTGACTTCTTCGAGGCAGATCATCGAGCGCAGGCCGGCTACGCCCGGCACCTGCATCAGGCGGTCGGTCAGGAAGTGCGACAGGCTCTTGAGGTCGTGCGACACCACCTTCAGCAGATAGTCGAAGTCGCCTGAGATCGTGTAGCACTCGATGATTTCCGGGAAGGCCCTGATCACGCTTTCCACTTCGCGCACCTGCTTGAACTGGGCGCGGTCAAGCGACAGCGCGACAAACGCCGTGACATCCAGTCCCACCGCAGAGGGCGCCACCAGGGCGGCGTAACGCCGTATCACGCCTTGTTCCTCCAGCACGCGCACGCGGCGCAGGCATTGTGGCGGCGACAGGTGGATGTTTTCCGAGATGTCGACATTGCTCATGCGGCCGTCCTGTTGCAGCAATTCAAGGATCTTGACGTCAAGTTTGTCCATGGAATCTCCCGTTAAACGTGAACTGTGAAATAAAGCTGCATAAGCATGTCTTTATTTATAGGATAAAGAAAGCAAATTTCCAATGTTCATCTGTAAAATTTCTTTCATCGCAGCAAACGCGGCTTCAAGCCGCATCGTTCATCATGGTCAAGTACATCGGAACCCGGGAGTTGCAGTCCTTCCTCGCCACGCGCCCGCTCGAGCAGATCATCGAGGGGCTCGCCGCCTATATCAAGGCAGACTACTTGCGCTGGCGACAGTTCGATAAAACTGCGCGCCTTGCCAGCCATTCGGCCGTGGGCGTGATTGAACTGATGCCGATTTCGGACGGGCGGCTGTATTCCTTCAAATATGTGAACGGACACCCGCGCAACACGTCACATGGTTTATTGACGGTAACCGCCTTCGGCGTACTGGCCGACGTCGGTAGCGGCTATCCGCGCTTGCTGAGCGAATTGACCTTGACCACCGCCTTGCGCACGGCGGCGACCTCGGTGCTGGCGGCGCGGCACATGGCGCGGCCGGACAGCCGTGTGATGGCGCTGATCGGCAACGGCGCGCAGAGCGAATTCCAGGCGATTGCCTTCCACCAGCTGCTGGGCATCGCCGAATTGCGCGTGTTCGACGTCGATGCGGCGGCCACCGACAAGCTGTGCCGCAACCTGCGCGGGTACCCGGACCTGCGCATCGTGCGCGCCGGCAGCGTTGCCGAAGCGGTGCGCGGCGCCGACATCGTCACCACCGTCACGGCGGACAAGCGCCGGGCGGTGATTGTCACGGCCGACATGGTGGAGGCGGGCATGCACCTCAACGCCGTCGGCGGCGATTGCCCGGGCAAGACGGAGTTGCAGCGCGAAGTCCTGAGCCGGGCGCGCGTGGTGGTGGAGTTCGAGCCGCAATCGCGCATCGAGGGTGAGTTGCAGCAGATGCCGGCGGACTTCGCCGTGACCGAGCTGTGGCAGGTGCTGGCAGGCACTGCCAGCGGGCGTGCCGGCGATGACGAAGTGACGGTGTTCGATTCGGTGGGATTTGCGCTGGAGGATTTTTCGGCGCTGCGCTATCTGGACGAACAACTGGACGCGCGATTCACGCAGCAGATCGACCTGGTGCCGGACCTGGCCGATCCCAAGGATTTGTACGGCGCCGCCATGGACGGCGCGCCGACCGGGACATTCACCGCAGCACTGAACCTGCTGCACGCCTGAACTGAACAATGAACATGAAAACAGAAGGAAACAAATGACGGATCTGCAGAAGAAGGAAATCAAGGAAATCCGCCTGATCGGCGCTCCCACCGACATCGGCGCCGGTCGCCGCGGCGCGTCGATGGGACCGGAGGCGCTGCGTGTGGCGAACCTCCAGCAAGCCTTGCAACAGCATGGACTCAGCGTGACCGACGGCGGCGACGTCAGCGGCCCGCCGAATCCGCAGCAAGGGCCGGTGCAGGGTTTCCGTCATCTCGAGCAAGTGGTGGCGTGGAATCGTGCGGTGTATGAAGCGGTGCACGGCGCCTTGCACCACGGGCAGATTCCGGTGCTGCTGGGCGGCGACCATGCGCTGGCGATCGGCTCGATCGCGGCGGTGGCGCAGCATTGCCGCGAGCAGGGCAAGAAGCTGCTGGTGTTGTGGCTGGATGCGCATGCCGACGCCAACACCAGCGATTCGACGCCGACCGGCAACATCCACGGCATGCCGGTGGCCTGCCTGCTGGGCAACGGACCGGACGCGCTCACGCACATCGGTGGCCAGGCGCCGGCGCTGCAGCCGGATGCGATCCGCCAGATCGGCATCCGCAGCGTCGACCGCGACGAAAAGCGCCACCTGCACGAACTCGGCCTGCGCGTCTACGACATGCGCCACATCGACGAGCACGGCATGCGCGTTGCCATGGAGCAGGCCTTGTCGGGCATCGATGCCGACACCCATCTGCATGTGAGTTTCGACATTGATTTCCTCGATCCGGCGGTGGCGCCGGGGGTGGGCACGGCAGTGCAGGGCGGTCCGACTTACCGCGAGACCCAGCTGTGCATGGAAATGATCGCCGACACCGGCCGGCTCGCGTCGCTCGACGTCATGGAGCTCAATCCGGCCTGCGACATACGCAACCAGACGGCTGAACTGGTGGTGGAGCTGGTGGAGAGCCTGTTCGGCAAATCAACATTGATTCGATAAAGAAGTAGCAAAAAATCAATAAATTGACTGTTGACTCATCGCCGCATACGCCGGATCATGTCGGGTTCCGCGCTCCGGGCGGCTTTGCAGCGCATTTGCGCAAATGCGAGTCCCGCTACCGGAAAGCAACAAGAATTCATCAACAACAAGCTCATTTACAAGCTTTACCTCAGGGAGAAAAACAATGTCGCTCAAGAAACTCGTCCTGCTCGCAGGCAGCGTGCTGGCTCTGTCGCTGACCGCCGTCTCGGCCCAGGCCGCAGACCAGACTTACGTCGTCGGCGCCGGCGGCACCTACCGTCCGTTTGAATTCGAAACACCGAAGAAGGAACTGGTCGGTTTCGACATCGACATCATCAAGGCCATCGCCAAGGCGTCAGGCTTCCAGATCAAGCTGGTCAGCACACCATGGGAAGGCATCTTCGCCACCCTGGGCCAGGGCGACCGCGACATCATCATTTCCGGCATCACCATCACCGAAAAGCGCGCCCAGATGGTCGACTTTTCGCTGCCGTATTTCCCCGCTGAACAAGTCATCATCACCGGCGCCGGCTCCAAGGTTGCCGGACTGGCCGACCTGAAGAAGCTGCAAGTCGGCGTGGTCAACTCGACCGCCGGCGACATTATCCTGTCGGAAGAAGTCGGCAAGTCGAGCACCGCCATCCACCGTTTCGATAACACCCCGCTGATGCTGGAAGAGCTGTATCGCGGCGGCGTTGATGCGGCCATCGGCGACGTCGGCGTGATCAAGTTCTACATCAAGAGCCATCCTGAAAAGCAATTCAAGGTGGTCGGCGACGCCAAGTTCACCCGTCAATACTTCGGCATCGCCGTCAAGAAGGGCAACAAGGAACTGCAGGACAAGATCAACGCCGGCCTGAAGAAGATCGTCGCCGACGGCACCTACGCCAAGATCTACAAGGAATGGTTCGACGCCAACGTGCCGACGCTGCCGTTGCAATAATCAGCAATCCGCGCAGTTAAGCATTTCTTCTCAATGCCCACGTCTTGTTTGCAAGACGTGGGCAGATTTTTACCCGGATTCCATTCATGAATTCTTTCTTCCAATGGGAAATCATCGGCGAGTACCTGCCCTTGTTCATCGAGGGCACGTGGATGACCATCAAGGTCGCGCTGATCTGCGTGATCTCCGGCACCTGCTGGGGCCTGGCCTTGGGCGTAGGCCGACTGGCAGAAGCGCGCCACGGTTTCTGGAAATATTTCCTGCGTTACGCGGTTCAGCTGCCGGTGCGGTTTTACGTCAGCTTCTTGCGCGGCACGCCGTTGTTCGTGCAGATCCTGCTGATCCACTTCGCGCTGATGCCAATGCTGATCAACCCGAGCGGCGGCCTGATCCTGAGCGGCGACATCGCGCGCGAAATCCGGTCGCAATACGGCGCGTTCGCGTCGGCGGTGCTGGCGATCACGCTCAACTCGGGCGCATACGTGTCGGAGATCTTCCGCGCCGGCATCCAGTCGATCGACCGCGGCCAGAGCGAAGCATCGCGCTCGCTCGGCATGACTTACATGCAGACGCTGCGCAAGGTGGTGCTGCCGCAGGCGTTCCGCCGCATGCTGCCGCCGCTGGGCAACAACGCCATCGCCATCGTCAAGGATTCGTCGCTGGCCTCGGCCATCGGCTTGGCCGAGCTGGCTTATGCCGCGCGCACCGTCTCAGGCGCGTACGCACGCTACTGGGAGCCGTACCTGACGATTTCGCTGGTGTATTGGGGCATTACATTGCTGCTGTCGGCGTTCGTGCGGCATCTTGAAACCCGTTACGGCAAAGGAGATGCACGATGATCAGCGTCAAGCAATTGCAGAAGCAATACGGTCAGGCGCACATCCTGCGCGGCATCGATTGCGAGATCAAAGAGAGCGAAGTGGTGTGCGTGATCGGGCCTTCCGGTTCGGGCAAGAGCACCTTCCTGCGCTGCCTCAACGGGCTGGAAGAAGCGACCGATGGCGAGATCTTCATCGACGGCGTCAAGGTCAATGATCCGCACGTCAACCTGAACACGCTACGCGCCGGCCTCGGCATGGTGTTCCAGCGCTTCAACCTGTTCCCGCACATGTCGGTGCTGGAAAACCTGATCATGGCGCCGATGCAGGTGAAGAAGCTGTCGCGCCGCGAGGCGGTGCTGGTGGCCGAGAAGCTACTGCAGAAAGTCGGCTTGCTGGAAAAGATCGATGCGTTTCCGAACCAGCTTTCCGGCGGCCAGCAGCAACGCGTGGCAATCGCTCGTGCGCTGGCGATGGAGCCCAAGGTGATGCTGTTCGACGAGCCGACCTCGGCGCTCGATCCGGAACTGGTGGGCGAAGTGCTGACCGTGATGAAGACGCTGGCCGAAGAGGGCATGACCATGGTGGTGGTCACGCACGAGATGGGTTTTGCGCGCGAAGTCTCGGACCGCGTGCTGTTCATCGACCAGGGCGTGATCATGGAAGAAGGTCCGCCGCAGCAGGTGCTGAGTGAGCCGAAGAATGAGCGCACCCGCGATTTCCTGCGCAAGGTGCTCTAGTACGTTTGAACTGATCCCGCAATAAAAAACCGCCGTTGCACGCAAATGCAACGGCGGTTTTTTTATGTCGGACCGATTCAGCGCAAGGCGTCAGCGCATTCCTTGACCAGCGCCGGGCCACGGTAGATCAGGCCCGAATACAGCTGCACCAGCGAGGCGCCGGCTTCCATCTTGGCCTTGGCGTTGCTGCCGCTGAGGATGCCGCCGACGCCGATGATCGGCAGTGCGTCGCCGAGTTCGGCCTTGAGGCCGCGCACCACCTGGTTCGACAGTTCGAACACCGGCGCACCCGACAGGCCGCCGGCTTCTTCGCCATGCTGCAGGCCCTTGACGGCGTCGCGCGTGATGGTGGTGTTGGTGGCGATGACGCCGTCGAGCTTGTGGCGCAACAGCGCGTCGGCGATGTTCTTGATCTGCTCGCTGTCGATGTCGGGCGCGATCTTCAACGCCACCGGCACGTAGCGCTTGTGCTGGTCGGCCAGGCGCAGTTGCGCATCCTTCAGTTGCGACAGCAGGGCGTCGAGCTCGGACGCGCCTTGCAACTGGCGCAGGTTCTTGGTGTTGGGCGACGAGATGTTGACGGTCACGTAGCTGGCGTAGGGATAGACCTTTTCCAGGCAGTGCAGGTAATCGTCGGCGGCGCGTTCGATCGGGGTGTCGGCGTTCTTGCCGATGTTCAGGCCGAGCACGCCTTGCTTGGCCTGGTAGAAGCGAGAGGCCTGCACGTTGGCGACGAAAGCGTCGACGCCGCCGTTGTTGAAGCCCATGCGATTGATGATGGCGTGCGCCGCCGGCAGGCGGAACATGCGCGGCTTTGGGTTGCCGGGCTGCGCGCGCGGCGTGACCGTGCCGATTTCAATCGAGCCGAAGCCGAGCGCCGCCAGGCCGTCGATGTAGGAGCCGTCCTTGTCCAGGCCGGCGGCCAGGCCGACCGGATTGGGGAAGGTGACGCCCATGACCGTACGCGGATCGGCGGCCGGCTTGCTGATGAAGCCGGTCAGGCCGAGCGCGGCGGCGCGGCGCAAGGCGGGCAAGGTCAGGTGGTGGGCGGATTCTGCGTCGAGCGAAAACAGCAGCGGGCGGGCGAGGGCGTAGAGGAATTTATCGGACACGATGATGGGCTGGAGGAAAAAGTGCCGCTATTTTAACGTGTCCGGGGCGGTTTCCCGCGCAAAACGGCGTGCGCAGGGCGAAGCTATTCGCGCAATTCGGCCCAGTTGCCGTCCTGCAATGCCTCTAGCGGCTGGAAGTTGGTCTTGTAGGCCATCTTGGCGCTTTCCTTGATCCAGTAGCCGAGGTAGACGTAGGGGATGCCGAGCTGGCGGGCCTGCTCGATTTGCCACAGGATGTTGTAGGTGCCGTAGGACGAGCCTTCGACATCGGGGTCGTAAAAGGTATAGACCGATGACAAACCATCATCGAGCACGTCGATGATGCTGACCATGCGCAGCGTGCCGTCCGCTTCGCGGAATTCGACCAGGCGCGTGTTGACCTTGCTCTGCAGCAGGAATTGCGCGTACTGGTCGCGGCTGTCCTGGTCCATGCCGCCGCCGGCGTGGCGCACCGACTGGTAGCGCAGGTACAGCTCGTAATGCTCGTAGGCGTAGGTCAGGTTGGTGACCAGCGTGACCAGGCCGCTGTTCTTGTTCCAGGCGCGGCGCTGGCTGCGGTTGGGGCTGAATTCGGCGGTCTTGATGCGCACCGGCGTACAGGCCTGGCAGCCGTCGCAATACGGGCGATAGGTGAAGATGCCGCTGCGGCGGAAACCGGTCTTGACCAGTTCGGAATAGACATCGGCGTTGATCAGGTGCGAGGGTGTGGCGACTTGCGAGCGGGCTTGCTGGTTATCCAGGTAACTGCAGGGATAGGGAGCCGTTGCATAAAACTGCAACGTGGAAAACGGCAGGTCTTTAAGATGCGTCATGGGCGTCCTGGAGTGCAATCATTGGCAGTCGCTTCGCTATGCGCGGCGATGTAACGATTTCGTCACGATTCCCTGTAATTTACACTACTTTGAGGCGGCAGTAACTGCGCCGTTGGCAGGGCTTCAACGCGGGGCGTCAGGCGGGCGGAAACAGGTCCAGCGGATGCCAGAAGCCGATCTGTGGTGCCTCGATGGCTACCCTCAGGTGTTTGATGAAGTCGCTGCGCGGGATCGGAATCGCGCCCAACGACGCCAGGTGCGGCGTCTCCTGCTGGCAGTCGATCATCTGCACGTCGTGCCGGCGCAGGAAATGCACCAGGTAAGCCAGCGCCACCTTGGAGGCATCGGTCACGCGCGCGAACATCGATTCGCCGTAGAACATCCGGCCGATCGACACGCCGTAGGCGCCGCCGACCAGTTTTCCTTCCAGCCAGACTTCCGCCGAATGCGCATAACCGGCGCGGTGCAAGCCGCAATAGCCGTCGACGATGTCCTTGGAAATCCAGGTGCCGGCGTCATCGCGGCGCGGTCCGGCGCAGGCGCGCATAACGTCGCGGAAGGCCGAGTCGAAACGGATCTCCCAGCGCCGGTCGGTATGGCGGCTACGCTCGACCTTGCGCAGGGTTTTCTTCAGGCTGTCGGATATGATGAAACGGTCGGTATACAGCACCATGCGCGGATCGGTGCTCCACCAGAGTATGGGCTGGCCTTCGGAGAACCAGGGGAAGATGCCGTGGCGGTAGGCTTCGAGCAGGCGTTGCGGCGACAGGTCCGCGCCGGCAGCCAGCAAACCGGCCGGCTCGGCGAGCGCCTTGGAAACATCGGGGAAGGGCGAATCGACATCCAGCCAGGAAATCATGCGCGGTTCCGTTTACGTTCGTTTAGTCAGGCTGTTCCGGCTGCACCATGCGTTTGCGGATATCGTCGGTGTGCAGGCCGAACACGCCGTCGCCGGTCCTGACCCTGGCAAGGTCGGCAAAGAAGGAACGCAAGGTGTATTCCACCGTCGGGAAGGCGATGTCGGCCCAGGGGATCTCGTCTTCCCTGAACATCATCACTTCCAGGCTTTCGGTGCCGGCGACGTAATCGAGGTCGAGCAGTTCGGCCAGGTAAAAGAAATGCACCTGGTGCACGTGCGGCACATTGATCAGCGAGAACAGCGCACCCAGCTTGATGCGTGCGCCAGCCTCTTCTTCGGTTTCGCGTTCGGCGGCTTCGCTGGTGGTTTCACCGTTTTCCATGAAGCCGGCCGGCAATGTCCAGTAGCCGTGACGCGGTTCGATGGCGCGCTTGCACAGCAGCACGCGCACTTCACCGTCGCGCTCCCAGACCGGGATCGAACCGACCACCATTTTTGGGTTCTGGTAATGAATGGCGCCGCAATTGCCGCAAACGAAGCGGGGGCGATTGTCATCGGGAGGAATCTGCAACGAAACCGGATGAGCGCATTCAGAACAAAATTTCATAAAAGGCGGTAGGCGTGTTTTTGTAGGAATGTCCGACGGCGAACAACACGCCATCGTCTATAGGATGATTCACGGCAAATGCGAGGTAGAAGTGTATCACTGTCGCCAACAGGGTCACTCTTTTATGCATGCATTCTCCCTTGTGCAAATCGTGACGCCTCCGCAAGGCGCGCGCAGCATGACGCACAAGCGCAAAGCAAAGTATTCTCAGAGGAAGTTTGCACGGGAGGCGGATATGTCGTATAATCTATCTCTTCAGACGCGGGGTGGAGCAGTCTGGCAGCTCGTCGGGCTCATAACCCGAAGGTCGTAGGTTCAAATCCTGCCCCCGCAACCAAGATTCAGGCGAAAGCCCCGACTTCCCAAAAGGATCGGGGCTTTTTGCTTTGTGGCGTGGATGTTGATCAGCATCCGATGCGTCCATGAGCTCATTCCGCCGCACAAACAAAAAGCCACGCGAAGGTGGCTTTTTTCATTTCAACTGCGCTTCAATTATTCCCGGCATTGCCGGCATCGTTGCCGGCGCACAATCATGCCGTGACTTTGGCGCCGTCGCTTTGCACGATGGCGGTGGCGCCGTTGGTTTGCTTGGTCGCGGTGTTGGTGTCGGTCTTGATGTCGGCGCCGGCGTTGGCGACCAGTTTGGCGAAGTCGACGGTGGATTTGCGTTTGGATGCAGCTTGCTGTTGCGCATGGACGTTGGCGGCAGCAGTGCTCGAAGATACGGTGTTGGTCATGTGGTCACCCCTATAAAAACTAACGGACGAAAAGCGAACGGACGAATTCTGTGTTCAGTTCCAGCGAAGCCAGTATAGGGGAGGAAATACGCGTGCTCGATGGCGTACGGGGAAACTTACACAGCTTTACGAAGGTGAAGAAACGACGTCTTTTCCCTGCAACGGCACTGCAGGCGAAGTCGCATCGTCATCCTCTTCGTCCATCTCCAGCGCCTGCATCGTTTCGTACGCCTGCACCGCTGTACGGCGGTAGGCCGGCGAATGACGGCAACGTTCGGTGGCGGTGGTTTGCGGTACGGGCTTGCGCACGGCGGGCGAGGACGTCATGGCAGGTTTGACGGCGACACGTCGTGATGTCGACGTCGGCGCACGCGTGAGCCAGGTTACGAAAACCGGCAACAGCAGGATCGGCCAGATCAGGAAAATGAATTGCATGACTTTGTCGGTGCGTGAAAGAGATGCTTGCATTGTCACCAGTCAGCGTGTCTTGCAATATAGGAAAAATCTCAAACTCACCTGCAGCGGTGCGGGCGTGCAACGCATTGCAAAACGGCAAGGCTGCGGTGATTGTGTTTCAATGGCGGTTCCCATTTTTGCTAGAGAGACCGCGATGAATCCATTGCGCCGCGCCGTGCGCCTTAACTTGTTGTTGCAAGCCTTCGTCCTGACCGTACTGCTGGCCGGCTGTCAATCCATGTCGATGACGCCTGACCTGGCCGCACGCCAGAAAATCGACGGTTTGCTGACGCTGATCGATCAGCGCCTCGACGTGGCTGTGAAGGTGGCGCAGGCCAAGTGGAATTCCGGCGCGCCGATCAATGATCCGGCACGCGAACGCCAGATCCTCGATGACCTCACAGCGTCGCTGACGACGTCGGATGCGCAAGAAAAGGCGTTCATGCGCCGCTTCTTCCAGGCGCAATTCGATGCAGGGAAAATCATCCAGGTGACACTGCATGCACAATGGAAGCAGGAAGCGCATGCGCGCTTCGCCAATCCGCCCGATCTGGCGCGCGACATTCGCCCCGAACTTGACCGGCTGACGCCGCTGCTGATTGAGGCGCTGACTCAGGTGCGGCCGTTGCTGCTGCAAGCGCCCGCCAAGGATTACCTGAGACAACGCGCCGGCATGCTGGTGCGCGACGACGGCAACAGCGTCGTACGCGCGGAAGCTGTACGCGTATTGCTGGAATAGTCTTCAGCGCTTGCTCTGTCCCGCGCAGGCTTTGCGGCGCGCAACCAGGCCCGGCATGGCGACGATGTCGCTGCGCTGCATGCACGCGCCATATCCTTGCGTGTAGGCGGCGAATTCAGCGCGCGCCTGGTCCTTCGGCAGCGCCAGCAGGCGAGCGATGAAATCGCGGCTGCCGATTTCAAAATGCTGATAGTCGATCGGTTGTTTCCAATATCCGCCCCAGATCAGGAAGCCGTGCCGGAAGAACACGTCCAGCACTTGTTCCGACATGCCCGGCCGCACCTTGCGCGCAATATAAGCGCTCGCTGCGGACGGCAGCACCATGGTCTGTCCCGAGGCATCCTTGCCGATATAGGGATTCTGCACAGGATTGATGTCGATGGCGACGCCGTAGGCATGCTTGGACCAGGCGCCGCCGCCGGTGATTGGACGGCCGTTGAAAGCCGAACTGTTGTTGTGCTCCATCGCGGCTTCATCATCGCCGTGATAGGCCTCCATCGGCTGCGCCCGCTGCAACGGGAATTTAAGCTCCAGCAGTTCCGCGAAAATCGCCTGCACCTGCGGTGCGACGGCGTCGAGCACGACCACGCTGCCGTCCTCATGCAGTTTGCCGCTGAAATCGCGATACCCGAACGAGACCAGTGCGAGACGTTCGCAAGGCACCGGATTGGTCGTGCTCAAGACTTGGTTTTCTTGCATCAATGCGCATTGTCTGCTTGTCAACGGCGTGACGCCGGCGAAGGCGAGGCTGTTCGCCAACAAGCTGCAGGCGGCGAAGAGGACGGCGGGTGAAAGGCGGCGCAGCAGCGCGGGATGACAAGGGTGCATGAGCGGCAGGAAGAAATTATCGGGCGGTTTTGTTGCGGATACTTACGCAAAGATGCGCAATTCTCCTACAAGATGACCACGACAGGGCGGGAACGATTGAATTCGTGGGTATCTAAATTTGTGGAGGTAGCGGGGCCTTTCTGAGGCCTCGCCGTACCCATTCCCGTTCAAACAACTTTTGGAGGCAACTATGTTAGTACGCCACGCAGTCTTAGCATCAGTGATGTTCACGGCCCTTCTGGCCGGTTGCAACAAGCGCGATGAAGCGCCCGCCACACCGCCGCCGGCAACCGATTCTGCCGCTACGCCGGCTCCGGCAACGCCTACTCCACCTGCCATGACACCGCCGCCTGCAGCGCCGGCTACTCCTGCTCCGGACGCTGGCAGCAACGCCACTACACCAGCAACGCCACCGGCTGACGCCGGCGGCGCCAACGACAAGAAGCCCTAACGGAATTGGGGAAGCAGGAACGCGCTGATGCCGGGATCATGCCCGGCACGCGCAGTCGTCTTCAACGAAAGTTGAAGATAGTGGGCAAGGGTTTGGAAGAAATGCGAACTTTGTCCGCAAGAGGGAATCCTAAAAATGGTTGAACTGTTCCTTCAACCTCCCTCTTGAAAGGGATTTTGACCCGCGGCACAGAGTCTGCGGGTCTTTTTTATGGGCGGACGCTTTGTGCGGTCCGTCACCTACAGGCGATCTGATCCCCCGGGTCGTCAGAACGCCGGCACCAGCGAACCCTTGAATTCGCTTTCGATGAAGCTGCGCACTTCCGGTGACTGATAGGCCTTAACGAGTTTCTTCGCCCAGGGCTTGTCCTTGTCTTCGGTGCGCGTGACGATCAGGTTGGCGTAGCGGCCCTTGGCGTCTTCCACCGCAATGGTGTCGCGCTGCAGGGACAGGCCGGCCTTGACGGCGTAATCGTTGTTGATCGATGCGGCCGCCAGGTCGTCGAGCGAACGCGGCAACTGTGCGGCGTCCAGTTCGATCAGTTTCAGCTTCTTCGGATTCTCGATCACGTCCAGCGGGGTGGCGTTGACGCCGTTTTCAACGACGCCGGGCTTGAGCTTGATGAGGCCGTACTTTTGCAGCAGAAGCAGGGCGCGGTTGCCGTTGGAAGGATCGTTCTGGATGCCGATGCTGGCGCCTTGCGGCAGTTGATCGACCGATTTGTATTTTTTCGAATAGATGCCCAGTGGCGCCGTGATGGTCAGGCCGACCGGCGTGAGCTTGTAGCCGCGCGCCTTGATCTGGCTGTCGAGGAAGGGCTGGTGCTGGAAGGCGTTGGCGTCGAGGTCGCCGGCGTTGAGCGCTTCATTGGGTTGCAGGTAATCGCTGAAGGTGACGATCTGGATATCGAGGCCGTCGCGCGCCGCGACTTTCTTGACCACTTCGAAGGTCTGTTCGGCGTTGCCGACCGACACGCCCACCTTGATCTTGTGCTTGTCCTGTGCCGAAACGGCATGGGCGCCCAGCGCCAGCAAAGCAAATAATACGGAAACCGACCAGCGACGCATTTTTTCTCCCGATGATATGTGATGCCAAGGCCCTGAAAAGGCGAGGCGAGCAAGGCGCGATAGTCACATATCGCCCGGCGCGGGAGAACGAAGGATTTCGCATGTCGATATGCGCCAGTCGCATCGACAGGGGGGATTATTTTTCCGAAGTCTTCACCACCGCAATGATGGCCCCGAACGCCGGACCGATATCGGCTTCCAGCGATGGATACATGCGCGAGATGTTGCCGTCCAGGTAGAGCGCGTCGACGCAGCGCAAGCGGTCGCGCAGGAACAGCGCGAAATCATGGAAGCTGATCGGATTCCTGGCGATGGCCAGGATAACTTTTTGCGCCGGGTCGATGCAGACGGCATTGCGCACGAACAGATTGATCGAGCCCGGATCGAAGGCCGCGTTGATCTCGCCGTTGCGCAGCATCAGCGGCCCTGATTGCGTGGCGTACACGGCCGGCGACAGCCAGCGCTCGCGGTCACCCGCGATGGTGGCGGTGTCGACGATGCGTGCGCGTCCTTCCTCGACAATGAACACGCCGTTGGGCTGCAGGTAGAAATTGCCATAAGCGTCGCGACGCGTATTGAGCTTGCGCAGCGTCACGCCGCCTTCCACGTACAACCCCAGCGGGCGGTGCTCCTTGTCGTAGATCCCGGCGTTGGTGGCGCAGATCATTTCCTTGCCTTGCGGCCGCAGCCAGTTGCGCAGCGCAGAGAAGGTGCCGAAGAGTTTACCCTCGGGATCCTTCCAGTACATGCGCAGGGTGTCCTGCTGCAAGTCGATCGTGCAGGTGTTGATGCTGACCTGTTGATAGTAATGCTGGCGCAATTCGGCGGCGTCGGCGCGGACAGTCGCGAACACGATGAAAGCGCACAGCGTGGCGACGAACAGTTGCGGCAATCGGCGGCCAGGGTGAGATGGTTTGTGCATGCGGGCAGAGTCGGGGCGGAAACTATAAAGAGTAACAAAGAGCGCTCAAGAAATTGCGCGAGTTGTCGTAAAGAATCAAGTTCGCATAATGTATTCAAGCGCCGCAGCACCAAAGCGCCACTGTTCCGACAGTGACGCAATAAAAAAAATATTGCAATGAAAACCACATACGGAAGCCGGCAAGCAGTTCTTCAATACCGCCGGCAAGCCATCAACGTCACAGGAGCAAGCATAGCTCCGACGCCTTCTTCTGCTTTCCTTCCACGCTTCCATCGCATCGCGGAGCATGGCAACCGCACTTCCTTGATCCCAAAGAGCATCTCATGAAATGGTTTTACAACTTGAAAATCGCCCACAAACTGTTGCTGTCGTTTGTGGCCGTACTGGTATTGACGGCGCTTCTGGGCGTCTTCTCGATCACCCAGATTGCGCGGGTGAATCAGGCGTCCACGGATATCAGCACCAATTGGCAACCGGCGATGCGCGCGGCGCTGCAAATGAAGACCGCGCTGAGCCGCATTCGCGTGGCGGAACTGCAGCATATCCAGTCCGATAACGAAGAAGATTTCTCACGCTATGAGAAATCGATCGAGGGGCAACTGGCACAGCTGAGGAAATTCGACAGCATGTATGCGCCGCTGGTTTCGGAGCCTGACGAGAAGATCATCTACCCCGAATTCAAGAAAAACCTCACGGCCTATCTTGCTGAAAACCAGAAGATCGTGATGCTCGCACGCGGCGGCCTCAATGATGAAGCGCGCCTGCTGATTCGCGGCGACTCGACCAGAATCTACCTGGCGATGACCGAACAGCTCGACCGCCTCAGCGGCATCAATGAAGCCGGCAGTGCCTTGGCCGACCAGACCGCCACCAGCACCTATGAAGCGGCGCGCATCTGGATCGTGGTGATCCTGGGCATCAGCGTGGCGCTCGGCTTGCTGCTAGCGTTCTGGGTGGCGGCGATGGTATCGCGTCCGTTGACGAATGCCGTCGAGATCGCCCAGCGCGTCGCCGCC
>Ga0105240_10000568_pt1 | contig 68482 bp, 60 predicted proteins | sample KBSC54metaG_FD_80426 | JGI IMG/M metagenome (GOLD analysis project Ga0105240, IMG submission 80426) | Corn rhizosphere microbial communities from Kellogg Biological Station, Michigan, USA - KBS C5-4 metaG | ecosystem: Host-associated > Plants > Roots > Rhizosphere > Soil | place: Michigan, USA... | reverse complement strand
TGGGGCCAGGTACAGGTGCGCGGCACTGTGTTCACCGTGGCCGTACGCGACAATGGCATGTCGGTTGAAGTAGCCGAAGGCCATGTCGCCGTCTGGGCCAGCCGCGGCAATACGCTCGCGCCGGAATCCGAACGTCGACCGCCGGACATGGAATTGCGCGCCGGCGACGCCGTCCTCGCCGACATCAACGGCATCGGTGCGCGCCGCAGCATCCCGGTCGCCAGCGTGGGCGCCTGGAAAGACGGCTGGCTGGTGTTCGACGGCGCCAGTCTCAGTGACGCCGTCAGCCGCTGGAACGACTACCTCTACCAGCCGTTGGCGCTGGCCGACGATGCCCGCCTGCGCGAGCTGCGGCTCACCGGCAGTTTCCAGCTGCGCGATCCGAACGCCTTCCTGAGCGTGCTGCCGCGGATTCTTCCGGTGCGCATCAGCCGCGGCGATGACGGTACGACGACGATACTTCTGCGCTGATCGCCTCCCTGGCTACACGTCAAAAAATAATTGTCCGGTCTTTGCGCCGCCGTTCGTCTTCACTGTGACAACTTCACAAAAGGGACACAGAAAATGCGCAAGACCGATTCCAAGGGGATACCTTCCATCAACGTCATCGTGCTGGCCTGCGCCGTCCTGTGCGCTGTGCCACCCGCGCAGGCGCAGAGCCTGAGCTCGTCGGCGGTCTTGTCGGTCGAGAAGCAGTTCTCGGTGCCGGCGCAACCGCTGGGGCAAAGCATCAACGCGCTGGCGCGCCAGGCCGGCGTCGCCATTTCGGTCGACGCTGCGCTGGTCGCCGGCAAGACCGCGCCCGCGGTGCACGGCGCCATGACCTTGGGCGAGGCGCTGGACAAGGCGTTGGCCGGCAGCGGCCTGACGGCGACCGCCAGCGGCTCGGCCATTGCCATCGGCGTGGCTGGCAAAGCCGGCAGCGTGCTGCCGGCGCTGACCGTCAACGCCGGACTGGAAAGCGCCGACGGCCTTGTCCCCGGCTACGTCGCGCGCCGCAGCGCCACGGCCACCAAGACCGATACGCCGCTTACGGAAATCCCGCAATCCATCTCCGTCATCGGTCGTACCGAAATGGAAGCGCGCGGCGCCCAGGACATGATGGACGTCGTGGCGCAGACGCCCGGCGTCACCGTCAATGCCTACGGCGCGGACAATCGCGGCTGGGAATACATCAACCTGCGCGGCTTCAATGCCTATTCCGGCAACTTCCGCGACGGCTTGCCGCAGACGCCCTTCATTCCAGTCTACGCGATGACCGAAACCTACGGCCTGGAGCGTGTGGAAGTGCTGCGCGGCCCGGCCTCGGTGATGTTCGGCCAGGGCGACGTCGGTGGCGTCATCAATCGCATCAGCAAGATGCCGACCGGCGAACGCATTCGCGAAGTCGAAGTCCAGTACGGCAGTTTCGACCGCAAGCAGCTGGGCGTGGACCTCGGCGACCAGTTCGGCGGCAATGGCGAGCTGAGCTACCGTCTGGTCGGCGTCGCGCTCGACAGCAATGATCAGGACCGCTATCCCGACGGCACGCGCATCAATCGCACGCGCTACGCACTGTCGCCGTCGCTGCGCTGGCAACCGAACGCAGCGACGTCGCTGACCGTGCTCACGGAATTCCTCAAGAACAATTCCGGCGAAGATCCCTACTACGCCATCGCCGGCGACGGCCGTCTCACCAACGTCAAGATGGGCGACCATTCCTTCAGCAAGTTCCGCCACGAACAAACGGCGCTGGGTTACCAGTGGAAGCACGCCTTCAATGATCAATGGCAATTCCGCCAGAACTTCCGCTACAGCGACGTCACACTCAAACGCAATGTGGTGTGGGTCAACGAGTTGCAGCCGGACGGCCACACGTATTCGCGCATTGCCCGCACGTGGGATGACCGTCTTCGCCAGACTTCGCTGGATACGCAGCTGCATGGAAAATTGCAAGGCGCGATCGCAACGCAGACGCTGTTGCTCGGCGTCGACTGGAACGAAAACCGTGGCGATGCCTATCGCCTCAGAGGAACCGCGCCGGACCTCGATCTGCTCAATCCGGTTTATGGACTGAGCATTCCGACCCCGCAGACGCCGCTGGCCAACTACGCGCAGACCACCAGCCAGATCGGTCTGTACGCTCAGGACCAGATCAAGCTGCTCGACCGTGTGGTGGTGACGCTGGGCGGACGCCAGGATCATGTCAGGACTACCACCGACGACGCCCTCAACCGCACCCGCAAAGTGCAGAGCGACAACGTCTTCAGCGGCCGCATCGGGCTCAGTTATCTGCTCGGCAACGGCTGGGCGCCCTATGTCAGCTACGCCGAGTCGTTTCTGCCAGCTATCGGCGTCGATCTCGACAACCGTCCGTTCCAGCCAAGTCGCGGCAAGCAAACCGAGATCGGCATCAAGTTCCAGCCGGAGAATTCGCGCACTCTGTTCACTGCCGCCGTGTTCGACCTGACCAAGACCAATGTCGTCACCTACGACAATCTCACCGGCGATGCGCGGCAAATCGGCAAACAGCGCACCCGCGGCCTTGAGCTGGAAGCCAAGACGGAGATCGGCCGCCGACTCAACCTCATCGCCTCCTACGCCAAGCTGAACATGAAAGTGCTGGAAAGCGCCGACGCCACCGAAGTCGGAAAAGTCCCGGCCATCATGGCCAACCGCACCGCATCTCTGTGGCTGGACTATGACGCCGGCGGCGGTTTCGGTTTCGGCGGCGGCGTGAACTATGTCGGCCCGCGTCAGAACGACGAAGCCAACACCTCGGTACAGGGCGGCTTCTCGCTGTTCAGCGCGATGATGCGGTACGAATACGGCCCCTGGCTGCTGCGCCTGAATGCCGCCAACTTGCTCAACAAGAACTACTACAGCATCTGTTATCACGGCGAGTGCTACCAGGGTACCGAGCGCGCGGTGACGGCGACCGTGAAATATCGTTTCTGAAGCGAGATAAACGTTGTGCGGCAGGCCCGCATTGCCTGCTGCGCGGTCCGAAACCACAGCACCGGCTGTTCTGAAAAACAACTGCGGCGGCGCGCAGCTTGGCGTGAAAGTCTTTTGCAGATTACAATGAGAACCATTCTCATTATTTTTTGTCGTCATGACCGCCGTCGCTCCCCCCTACCACCAAGACATGACAGGGCTCTACACCGGCCATCATCACTGGCTGCTGGGCTGGCTGCGTCGCCGCACCGGCAACCCGGACCTGGCGGCCGACCTGGCCCAGGACACCTTCCTGCGGATCATGGTGTCGCGTCGCGATTTCTACCTGGACGAAGCACGCCCCCTGCTGGCGACCATCGCCCGCGGGCTGGTGATCGATCATTTCCGCCGCTGTGCGCTGGAAGCCGCCTTCCTCGATATGTTGACGCAATTGCCGCCCGAGCACGTGCCGTCGCCCGAGGCGCGCCTGGCCGTGCTGGAAACCCTCAACCAGGTCGACGCCATGCTGGCTGCTCTGCCGGCCAAAGTGCGCAGCGCCTTCCTGCTGTCGCAGCTGGATGGCCTGGGCTATGCCGAGATCGCCGTCCGTCTGGACGTGTCCATGAGTTCGGTGCAGCAATACATGAAACGCGCCTTCGCGGCGTGCTATCGCTTCCAGTATGGCGAATGAGATGGCTGCCGACTCCGTTGCCCCGGGCAGTGATATCGTGATGATCGCCATCGACTGGATGGTGAAACTGCAATCCGGATCCGCCACCGAACAGGAACGCGAAGCCTGCCACCGCTGGCGCGCCGAAGAAGCGCGCCATGAACTCGCCTGGCAGCGGCTGCAATCGCTGAGCGAACGCGTCTCCACCCTGCCCGGCGCACTCGCCCACGGCAGCATCGGCGACGCCAGCAACCGTCATCGCCACAACCGCCGCTTCGCCGTCAAATCCCTGTGCGTTGCCATCGGTGTCGGCCTGCTGGCCGCAGGCGGCAATGAAATCATGCCATGGCGAACACTGATGGCCGATTATGCGACCAAAGCAGGCGAGCGCCGGCGCGTAGTACTGGCCGACGGCACCGCCGTGGAACTCAACACCGCCACCGCCATCGACGCGACTTACGATGAACAGTCCCGCGTGATGCGCCTGCACCGCGGCGAAGTGCTGATCACCACGGCGAAGGAAAATGGCCGCGCCTATCGCCCCTTCGTCGTGCACACCCGGCTGGGCCAGGTGCGCGCGCTGGGCACGCGCTTCCAGGTACGCGACAGCGAGGCCGGCATGCAAGTCGCGGTGTTCGAAGGCGCGGTGGAAATCACCTCCCCGGGTATGGCGCACGCCGTCCGCATCGATGCCGGCCGCAAGGCTCTGTTTGGTCGTCAAGGATTGATCGGCAGCTTGTCGCCGGCCAATGAAGAGGCGGTGGCCTGGACCGACGGTTTCATCGTAGCCGACCGCATGCCGCTGGGCGAACTGATCGCGGAACTGGACCGCAGCATGCCCGGCAAGCTGCGCTGCGACCCGGCCATCGCCGCCCTGACGATCTCGGGCGTATTCCCGCTTGACCAGCCAGCGCGCATCCTGGCCGCGATCGCGCGGACCTTGCCGGTGCAGATCGACACCTTCACGCCCTACTGGATCACGCTGCGTCCACGCACCGGCGCACAGGGTTAGAAATACGCCCGTAAAAAATTTTAATTTTGTTTTGCAGGTTTTCGTGGCTCGTTCGGTTTACCTGATAGCACCTTTGCCAATCACCGTAACCACCCCATGAAAAACCTGACCCGTTTCCCCTCTCGCCCGACCCTGACCCGGCTGGCCGTGCTGGCCGCCTTCGCCATGCCGATGGCCGGCTTGCAAGCACAAGCCGTCGACGGTCAGCGCCTGGCCTATGACATCCCGGCCGGCCCGCTGGACCGCGTCCTGAACAACTTCGCGCGACGTGCCGGCGTGCTGCTGTCGTTCGACCCGGCTATCACCCATGACCGCCAGACTGCCGGCCTGTCCGGCCGCTACACCGTGGCGGAAGGCTTCACCATCCTGCTGGCAGGCTCCGGTCTGCAAGCGGTGAAAAACGCCGACGGCGGCTATGCGCTGAGTACTGCGACAGTCGGCAGCAACAACAATGCCGTGCTGCCCACCGTCACCATCACCGAAAGCGCCGATCCCACCGCGCCCTACGCCGGCGGCCTGGTGGCGCGCGGCGGCAGCCTGGGAGTACTGGGCACGGCCAACGTGATGGACACACCGTTCAGCACCACCAACTACACTTCCCAAGGTATCGAAGACGTGCAGGCGCGCGCTATCGGCGACGTGATCGCCAATGACTCTTCCGTGCGCAACACCAACGGCAACGGCGGCTTCGGCGACAGCTACCAGATCCGCGGCTTCACGATGTCGGCCAACGACGTGGCGTTCAACGGCCTCTACGGCATGGTGCCGCTGACCCGCATGCCGATCGCCATGGTCGAGCGCATCGAAGTGCTGAAAGGTCCTGGCACCCTGATGTACGGGATGGGTCCGGCCGGCGGCGTCGGCGGCGCAGTCAACCTGGTCTCCAAGCGCGCGCACGAAGATCCGATTTCCAGCGTGACGGCGACCTACCTGTCGAACTCCCAGTTCGGCCTGAAAGGCGACATCGGTCGCCGTTTTGGCGAGAACCAGGAATGGGGCATCCGCGTCAATGCGCTGTACGCCGACGGCAACACCGGCCTATCCGGCAGCAACCAGCAACAGAGCATGGGTTCGGTCGGCCTCGACTACAACGGCGGCCGCGTGCGCTGGAGCCTGGACGCCTATACCCAGCACGAAGACACCCGCAACTTCCGTCCGCAGTTCAGCATCAGCAGCTTGGTGATGCCTGAAGCGCCTTCTGGCAAGACCAATCTGTATCCCGGCACAACGCTGAAATCCGACGACAAGGCTGTCGCCACGCGATTGGAATATGACATCAACGACCAGCTGACGGCCTATGGAGCGGTCGGTTACCACGTCGCAGAGTCGGCGCAGAGCTGGCCCAGCGCGACCATCCTGAATGCGCGCGGCGACACCAACGTCCTGACCAATGGCTATTATGACCAGAAGGTCACGTCGACCTCGGCCGACGTCGGCATGCGGGCGCGCTTCAACACCGGCGGCATCAAGCACACCCTGATGTTGGGCGCGAACCTGCTCGACCAGCAGACCGACTACTTCTTCCTTACGCAGAGTACCGGTGTGACGTCGAACCTGTACAACCCGACGGTGCTTCCACCGGTTACCATCAACCGCGGCCAGCCGACGCCGCAAAGCCAGACTCGCCTGACCAGCGTCGCGCTGACCGATACCTTGTCCTTTGCCGATGATCGCCTGCGCCTGATCGGCGGTCTGCGTCGTCAACAGGTGTACACGCACACCTTCAGCGTCATCCCGCAGAACTCCAACAAGAGCGCCGTCTCGCCGGTACTGGCCGTGATCGTGAAGCCGGTCGAGAATATGTCGCTCTACGCCAACTACACGGCAGCCCTCACCACCGGCGGCTTTACTTCTGCCAGCGACGGCAATCCGAATCAGGTCTTCCCGCCCTACAAGTCCAAGCAATACGAGACAGGCGTGAAGCTTGACTGGGGACGCGTGACGACCACTGCCGCGCTGTTCCAGATCGAGCAGGCAAGCCGCACCAGCACGCTCATCAACGGCGTCACCTACACCTCGCAAGATGGGCGAAATCGTGTACGCGGACTTGAACTGACAGCCTATGGAGAACTGCAACGCGGGCTGCGCTTCAATGCCAGCGGCACCTTCTTTGACGCCAAGCAGTACCACACGACAAACGGTGCCACCGATGGCAAGGATGTCGGCGCCGTCCCGAGCAACAACTTTAATCTCGGGCTGGACTGGGATACGCCTTGGCTGCAAGGACTGGCGTTGAACACCCGCATCACCCGTACCGGTTCCATGTGGTACAGCAATGCCAATACCTTGAAAGTGCCTGGCTGGACCCGCGCGGATGTCGGCGCGCGCTACACCACCAAGGCCGCCGGCCAGGTCATCACCTACCGCGCCAATATCGAGAACCTGTTCGACAAGAACTACTGGGTGATGCAGAACGGCTATGTCGGCACATCGTCCGGCCGCACCTTTGTGCTGTCGGCGCAAGTGGACTTCTGACCCGGCAGTTCTACCGATCTGTGCTTTATGAGCCCGCCTTTTTGGCGGGCTTTTTTTGTGGATTGCGACCTGGTTGCCGACGCGGCTTAACTGAGCGTTTTATTGAGTTTGGCCAGATCCGCCATCATGCGCTGATATTCCGCGCTGGTAACCGAACAGCTGTCGGCGATCGCTTCGCTGACGCGCAAGCCGGCTTCGCGCATGGCTTCACCGGCGGGCGTCAGACTCAGCAGCACATTGCGTTCATCGCGCGTGTCGCGGGCGCGGCTGACCAGGCCTTCGGCTTCGAGACGTTTGATCAGCGGCGTGACCGATCCGGAATCTTGCTGCAAGCGCTCGGCCACATCCTTCACGCCGAGTCCCTGCTGCTGCCACAGCACCACCATCACCAGGTATTGCGGATAGGTGAGGTTCAGCGGCGCCAGCAGCGGCTTGTAGAGTTGCGTCATCTTCAGCGAGGTGCTGTAAAGCGAAAAGCACAGGTGCTGGTCGAGCGTGGGCGGGTTGAATTTGGCCATGGCGGAGTAGCTGCGAAAACTCGGAATCCCCTAGCCTAACGGCTCGCGGCCGCCAAGGCAAATCGCCCGGGCGGCCGCGGCTGCAGCGCGGGAGTTATCGATCAACGCTGGGCGGCGGCAAAAATCACTTCCGCGACCTTCTCAGGCTGCGACACCATCGGCACGTGGCTGGTCGCCAGCGTGGTGGTGGTGGCGTTGATCTTCTTGGCGAAGGCCTGTTCCAGTTCCGGCGAGATCATGCGGTCTTGCGACGACACGATGTAGTAGTTCGGCTTGTTGCGCCAGGCGGCGACGGTGGTCTTGTCGCCGAACGCCTTGGCGGCGATCGGGCCCTGGGTCGCGGCGATCAGTGCGGCCGTGGCAGGCGACACGTCCTGCGCAAAGTTCTTGGCGACCGAATCGGCCGGCAGCCACAAATAACCGCCTGCATCCTGTTGCAGCGTGGCGATGCCGGCCGGCACGGCGTAATCCTTGCCGAGCGTGGCGGTGGCCTCGCCTTCCGACGGTGCAAAGGCGGCGACGTAGACCAGCGCCTTGATCTTGTCGCTGGTGCCGGCTTGCGTGATCACGGTACCGCCCCAGGAATGGCCGACCAGAACGACTTTGCCGGTCTGGGCATCGACTACGCGCTGGGTGGCGGCGACGTCATCGGCCAGCGAGCTGAGCGGATTCTGCACGGCGACCACTTTCAAGCCCTTGGCTTGCAACAGCGGGATGACCTTTTCCCAGCTCGAGCCGTCGGCGAAGGCGCCATGCACCAGCACGACGGTGGTGGCGTCGGCAGCCAGCGGTGCAGCGTGGGCGCTGAAAGCAGCGGCCGACAAGAGTGTGGAAGCGAGAACGGCGTTGGCGATGGTGGTGAGTTTCATGATGGTTCCTTTTCGGTAGAGGTCAAATAAAAGTCTGTTAAATTAATTAGCGCGCTAAGTAATTGGCAATTAAAAACGCGCTTCAAGGGGCGCGGCAGGGACAACGGGATTAACTATAGCGAACAATTAATTAGCGCGCAATATAATTTTAAATAAATTTGAAAGCACGGCAATCTGCCCATTACTTGCCTTTCTGCAAGAGCGCGCACGTCGATTCGCCGCCGGCAGCTGCGACGGTCCGCTTGGAGGATTGCGCGCTGTGCGTCATCCCGGCCATCTCAGCCATCTCAGCCATGTAGCGCCCCGGCGATACGCCGATCGACTTGCGGAACATCGTCACGAAACTGCTGGCGCTTTCATAGCCAAGATCAGCGGCCACCTGTTGGATGGAAGCGCCCTTCGCCAGCCATTGCACCGCCAGCACAATGATGAACTGCTGGCGCCAGCGGCCGAAACTCATGCCGGTCTGCTGCGCGACCAGGCGCAACAATGTGCGCTCGCTCAGGCCGGCCCATTTGGCCCACGTCTCTATCGTCCCGCGCTCGGACGGCGTCGCCAGCATCATGCCGACTATCCTGCGCAGCCGCTCATCGACCGGCATCGGCAAATGCAAAGTGCTGATCGGTGCGGCATTGATCTCGTCGAACAACAAGGTCGCCAGATGCGACTCCATGCCGCCTTCCGGATATAAAGCTGGAAAGCCGGCCGACCGGATCAGCAGTTCTCGCAGCAAGGGCGTCGCCGTAAATGTGCAGCAGGTCGGCGGCAGCTGGGAGGGAATGGCAGGATCGAGGAAAGCGTTGTAACCCTCGATCGTCCCCTCGGCCTTGATCGCATGCAGCATGTCGCCGGGAATCCAGATCGCGCTGTGCGGCGGCACCAGCCAGAGCCCACCCGCCGCTTCGCACGTCAACACGCCGCGCAGGCACAGCAGTACCTGCGCTTTTTTATGCCGGTGGAAATCCAGCTCCAGCCGGCCGGTTGTTTCCATGGCGATGCCGAAGGCGGTAATGGGGCGAGGAATGTCGTCGGGATCGATCCAGGTGGTCGGCGGCGGCAATTCGGGCCGGGGGAGTTCTTTCAGGATCGGCATGGCGAGAGCCCCGCAACGTTTGATTGGCAAGAATACGAAAGATATTGGCAAAGTTTAGCATTGCCGCCTATCGGCAGCACCGATATGCTGACCTGATCAGGCAATGCCGCCGCATTGCCACTGCATTGCCAATCCAACCTCACTCACCTCGCCCTCGATGACCACCTCTTCGCACGCAACGATCGCTTCCACGCCACGCCAGACCGGAGGTCTCAGCAAGGCCCTCCTGCGCCTGTTCATGAAACGCGCCGTCATCGTCGCGACTGAAAATCTGGCCGGACAATTTTATCTGCTCACGCTGGAGAGCCCTGCGTTCAGGGCAGTTGCATGGCAACCCGGCCAGAAAGTGCAGATAGCGATGGGATCGGCCTTTGTCGCGCGCACCTTCACGCCCGTCGAATGGGATGCCGCGACCGGCCGCATGCGCCTCCTCGGTTATGCGCATGGAGCGGGGCCGGGCAGCGACTGGCTGCGCGAGGCCAGGGAAAATGATGAATGCGATGTGTTCGGACCGCGCTCTTCAATCGATACGCGTGCGCTCACGGGACCGTTGGTCCCCTTTGGCGATGAAACATCCATCGGACTTGCCCGCTCGCTGCAATACCTGCATCAGGTGAAAGCGGTGCAAGGTTTTTTGGAAACCGATGATATGGACAGCGTCCGCGCCGTGGCGACGCACCTCGGGATCGGCGGCCTCCACCTGTCGAGGAGGACCGCGGGCGACGCACATCTGCAAGCCATTGCCGAACAGCTCGCGGCGCTCGCCGTCACCGGTGCGACCTTCCTGCTGACCGGCAAGGCGCAGTCGATACAACACTTGCATCGCCACCTGAAATCCGCCGGCGTCCCCGGCGCACGCATCCTCACCAAAGCCTATTGGGCGCCCGGCAAGACCGGCCTGGACTGAAACGTTCTCATAATGGAGCTCCCCATGCCCGACCTCGACAGCCTTTACTCCCCGCCTTCGGAAATGATCCAGAAATCAGTGCTGCCGCATCTGGTGCCGTTCCACGTCGCCTATATCGAGGCGGCGACGTTCTTTTGCCTGGCCACAGGACGACAGCAAGGCCTGGACGCGTCGCCGCGCGGCGGCGAACCGGGCTTCGTCCATGTGCTGGATTCAAAGACGCTGGCCTTCGCCGACTGGCCCGGCAACAACCGCATCGAATCGCTGCGCAACCTGCAGGAAGACCCGCGCGCGGCGCTGCTGTTCATCTTCCCCGGCCTCGAGATCTTCATGCGCATCAATGGCAACGCCACCGTCTGCACCGATCCCGATTTGCTCGCCACCCTGAGCGAATCCGGGAAAATACCCAAGACCGCCATCGTCATCCTGATCGACGAAGTACTCTTTCATTGCGGCAAGGCAATCAACCGCGCACGCTTATGGGCCGATGAATCGCGCCTGGACCGTGCGACGCTGCCGAGCGTCGGCGCCATGAAGGCCTCGCTGACCGGGGCCGGCGAAGAGCAGGCCAGGCAAGTGGACGAACATTATTCCCGCAGCGTCAGGACGGATCTTTACTGAAACCTGGATACCGCTATCAGGAGCTTCCATCACCGCCAATTCGGCAATTGACATGACCGCCTGACAACGACTACGCTGGTCCCGTGCAGTCTACCGGGGGAGACAGTCATGACGCAGGCTCAATCGAGGCCGCTGACGTTGCAGGAGGTGATGGAGCACCATATCCAGTTCACCGAAAACGCCATCGCCATCTTCGATCCGGACGGCAACTTCGTCTTCCACAACCAGGCCTTCGTCAAGACCTTCGGGCTGGAAGCCGAGGCGATGGTGGGATGGCATTCCGATGATTGGCTCACCTGGATGTATGTGCACCGCGGCGGCGTCAATATTGAATGGGATTCACTGGAGGCGTGGCTGAATTACGTGCACAGCGTTTCCCGATCCAAACCGTTCCGCCGCTTCGAGACTGATCTGATCGACGGCCGCTGGCTGCTGGTGAGCGAGCAAACCTATTCCTCCGGACACCTGGTCCTGCATTGCGCGGATATCACTCTGCAAAAAAAGACCGAACAAGATCTGAAAGAAGCCATCGCCACCATCAAGCACATTGCCCAAACCGACGAACTCACCAATCTCCCCAACCGGCGCCATGTACTGAGCCGCTTCCACGAAGAGCTGCTGCGCGCCGCGCGCTACAAGCATGACCTCTGCATCGGCATCCTCGACATCGATCATTTCAAGCGCGTGAACGACAAATACGGTCACCCCGTCGGCGACGCCGTGTTGCGGCACTTCTCGACGTTTCTGCGGATGCACCTGCGCGCCCAGGACATCGTCGGACGCCTGGGCGGCGAAGAGTTCGTCGTAATCTTTCCCGAGACCAGGCTCGCCGATGCGATGTTTGTGCTCAACAGGATCATTGGCATGCTGCACACGGAATGCCTGGAGGACGTCGCGCCCGATCTCTCCTATACATTTTCCGGTGGGCTGGCCTCCACCGAGGCAGGACAATCGGATAACAGCGACCTGCTCCTGGCCAATGCGGACAACGCCTTGTACCAGGCAAAAAATGGCGGGCGCAACAAGGTCGTCTGCTACCGGCATTGTGCCGACGCCCCTGCCCCTTTTTCCGTCCTCGACGACGAGCAGATGTCGGGATGAACTGAGTTTCCGCACACAAACTCCGCCCACGCGGACTGCACATGTAAAAACGTCCGGCACCCAGCCGGACGTTTTCTTTCATACGGAACGGATCGATCAGAACAGTTTGGCGATACGGAAGTTGATGCGGTTGCGCTCCTTCAGGCCGTTGTCGACAGCGACATCCTGGCCGTACTGGAACTGCACCTGCGTACTCGGATTAATGAAGCTGGTGACCGTCAGGCGGGCATATTGCGTGTTGAGCTTGTCGCCCTGCTTGACGCCGTTGACCTCGGTCTCCCCCCCGCGCACGCTACCGAATCCGACCGACAAGGCGGTGGCAGGCGACAGGTTGTAGCGCAAATGTGCCTGCGCTTCATAGCGCGGCGCCTGCTTCATGGTGGCGTGCGCCGGCGTGAAGTCGCTGTTGTTGCCGTTGATCGTCACGTCGCCCACCAGGTCGAGCGCCCAGTCGGCGTTGAAGTGGCGGATGTAGGCCAGCTGGAACAAGGCCTTCCAGCGGTTCTCCCCGAGGTTCAACAGCTTGTTGCTGTCGTAGTTGCCGGTAGGCAGGTACAGATAGGGGCCGATGCTGATCACGTCGCGCGTGGTCTGGTCGAGGATGAACTTGACCGGCGCGCCCAGGATCAGGTCGCCGGTGCCGCTGGCGTTGCCGAGCACGGAAGCGTCGCCGTTGGTGCGCAGCGTGCCGAACGGCAGGATGAACTGCGGATCAAGTACGGCGCTCTCGGACAGTTTGACGACATGGATGTAACGCGCCAGCGCCACGTTGGACGTCAGCCCGAAGTTGCCGGACACCTTGTTGCCATGCACGTAGGAATCCTTGCGTTCGGCATACTGGTAGTACAGCATCGCGATGTTGGCGCCGGCCGGATAGGCTTCATAGTCGCCGGCGGTCACTTCCAGTGCCGATGCGGATTGCGCCAGCGCATAGAGCAGGCTGGCGGCGAGCAGCGCGCGCCAGATGCCGGTGCCGGTGCCGGTGCCGGTGCCGGTGCCGGTGCTCGCAGGTTGTGGTGGATGGTCCTGGTGCGACGAAAAAATCCGATATTTCTTGCTACCCGATGTTGTTGTTGAAAACATGGTTTTCTCCCTGAATAGTAGTAAGTACATGACGGTGAAACTGCAAATGCGATACTGACGAATCAGCCGGCGACGGCATTCATCAGGCCGGTGCGTGCGTGGCAATTGATGTATTCGTAGTCCTGCTCCTGCGGCTTGAGGATCGACACTTCGTGGTAGACCGCGAGCTTGAGCTGGAACTGCAGGGCCTGCACCATGCGCATGAAGGTAGCGAAGATTTCGACGTGAGTAGGATGCGATTCCGCCCAGCGCTCCATGTCGGCCAGCGAGCGCCAGTAGCTGACGCCGAAACTCTTTTCGAGCGGTTTTCCCTGTGCGTCGATGTGCGTCATGTAGCGATTGCTGTAGCAACCGATGCTGCGGCCTTCGTCCCGCAGGAATGTCATGCCCGCAGCCAGCACCGGCTCCATTTCGTCGAGATACAGCTGCCGTTCGCGGCCGTCGGTTTCGGTCCATTCCTGGCCTGAGCGGATGATCGCGACGTTGTCGTGGCCGGCGATCTTGACGCGCTTGCCGACGCCGGGCGCGCCGCTCGTCACCTGCACTTGTCCTTCCGCCACCAGTGCATCGGTCTGCGCCAGCGGGATGCGGTCGCGCATCGAGCCCCAATAGCCGTGCTCCTGGAACTCGCCGCTCAATCCTTCCATGACGACGCCGACGCCTTCGACATGATTGGGCGTGTTGAACATGGTTTCAAAATGTTCGATGCGCGGCGTCAGTATTTCGCGGAAGTAGCCGATGCCGTCGTGCAAGCGCTGTTCGTCGTTCCACCATGACGACACCGCCTGGCCGTCGCGCCAGCGAAGATAGGCCGCGGGCTCGCTCCAGTAGGCGATGGCGATCATGTTGTCGTAGCCGTCGGCGTCGACGTAATGCGTCAGGTCGTGATGGCCGGGGCCGTCCGTCATCGCAAAGCCGGAGACGATCTGTGCGAGCGCACGGCAGGCCTTGCCGTGCTGTTCCACGCCCTTGGATTGCACGCCGAAGTAGCCCATCACGACTTGGGTGACGGCGCCATCGGCGCGCGACGTCCAGCAGGGATAAGGCGGCGCGTAGTCGTCCTCGATACGCCGGTTGCGGGTGCGCGGACATTGCAGGTGGGGGGCGATTGCTGATTCCATGAAGTGCTCCTGTTCGGGTCGAAAGAAAGTATCGGTTGCGGGTGCTTTTTTACTGAGCCATCCCGGCTGGCGGCATGGCCGGTGCGATGTCGTCGTCGATGCGCTCCTGCTGATCCAGCGGCAGCGAGAAATATTCGACCGGCGCCGCTTTGCGCTTGTTGAGCAGCAGGCGCGTCACGTCCGGACGGGCGTAATGCCCTGCCGGATCGGCCACCGACTTGGCGACATTGATGGCGCTGAGATCGAGCTCCGCAATCAGCAAGCCCTCCTGGTCCGGCGGCAATTTTTCGCACAAGGGCGCACCGTCCGGCCCATAGATGACGGCATGGCCGCCACCGGCATGCAGCAACTGATGCTTGTCGTCGGTGTCGCACAGCAGCGCAATCATCTCCGGCGACACCGTGGCGCACGGCGCGATCACGAAACAGGAACCTTCCACCGCATAGATGCGACTGGCGGCGTTGTTGACCTCGGCGCCGAGCGCATGGGCGAACGGATCGTAGATGGAAAAACTGGGCCATGCGGCGACGTGGATTTGTTCGTTCTGCGCATACATGGCGTACTTGGACAAGGGTTGCAGATGCTCCCAGCAGCACAGCGCGCCGAGCCGGCCGATGTCCAGATCGTGCACGGCGAGGTCGCTGCCGTCGCCCTCGCCGAATACGGTGCGCTCGACATGGGTTGGTTTGAGCTTGCGGCGGCGCGCCACGTCCTTGCCGTCCGGCCCGATGATCCATTGCCCGATATACAACGTGCTGCCGTTGCGCTCGGACAGCCCCATCACGACGTACATGCGGTTGCGCCGGGCAGCGGCGCGCAGTTGTTCGGCTTCAGGGCTGTCGTAGTGCAGCGAATTGTCGACATAGCTGCTGACAAAGCCGCGCATGATGGCCCATGCCGGGGTGCCGATCCAGGTCCAGAACGGATAGCCGGGTAACCAGGTTTCGGGAAAAGCGATCAGTTGCACGCCGGCGGCGCCGGCTTCATCGATCAGTTGCACCGATTTGTCGATGCCGCCCTGCAGGTCGAGAAATACGGGAGCGGCCTGCACTGCCGCCACTTTCAGTTTGGCGGGGTGCTTGCTTGATGAGGACATGCGTTTCTCCAACAATAAAATCCACGATGAAAGATGCAGCTGCGACATGACGCATGCCGCAACTGCGCCAGCACGGCCACGAAGCAGCCGTCGAAGCGCAGTATGTGGACAAGCCCGGCATGCGTCTTGCTCAGGACGGCAGTGGACTTGACTGAAACGGAGATGGCTCGCTTTACAGTTGCGCAAAGCCGGGAGTATTGTCTGCATGTCAGGTGCGACGAGGATTTGCGGCGTATTTGCGGCGTATACGTGTTGATGGACCGTGTTGATGGACGGCATCAATTACCGGACACTAGGCAGCAGACTGATAGCGACAATGAGGCGACATGGGGAGGCCCTGCGAAGATGAACCCAAAGCTGCATCCGGAAACTATTTCCGCCGCACCGGCGGGCGGCGCCATCGCGCTGTCCACCGACGGCTTGCTGCCGCATGAACGGGTGGACTACTGGCGGGAAATGGTGTGCAGACGTTTTGCCGAAGTACAGATCTCGTCACGGCTGGGCCGTGATTTTTCCGGAGAAATGCTGACGCATCAGTATGGCCCGTTGCGCGTCACGAACGTGGTCGCCAAGGCGCAGTCGGTGTCGCGCGTGGCCCGGCAAGCCAAAACCGAGAGCGAGGATTGCTACTTCGCGGTGATCCTGCTGGCCGGTTGTGAATTCCTGGAACAGGACGGACGCGAAGCGCGTTTGCGGCCTGGCGATATCTCGATCTACGATGCGACGCTGCCGCACAACCTGATCTTTCCGGAAGACTTCAAGAAACTGATCATCCAGATTCCGCGCCACGAACTCGGCAAGCGCGTGACCGGACTGGACCGCTCCACCGCGCTGACGATCCCGGGCGGCGACGGCGCCGGCGCCGTTGCCTCGGGATTCTTTCGTTCCCTGGCCGGCCACTCCGCGCAACTCAACGACCAGCAGCGCACCAGCCTCTCGGAACAGGCGCTCGATCTGCTGTCGCTGGCGCTGGCATCGGTGGCGCCGGTCAATCTGAGCCTGTCGCGCAGCCGCCCTTTTTCGCTGGCGCGGGTCAAGAGCTTCATCGACAGCCAGCTCGGCAATTGCGAACTCGACAGCAACATGGTCGCCAACGGCGCCGGCCTGTCGCCGCGCTACGTGAACCAGCTGTTCGAGGAAGAAGGCACGTCGCTCATGCGCTACGTCCTGCGATGCCGCCTGGATCGCTGTCGCGCCGACATGCTGAACCGGAACAGCCCGGACCTGCGCGTCTACGACATTGCGCTGCGCTGGGGCTTCAACGACGCCTCGCATTTCAGCAGGTCATTCCGCAATCAGTTCGGGATCGGGCCGCGTGACTTTTGCGCTTCGCAATTGAAGAAATGAGTTTGCCTGCGACCTGGAGAAGGACGCCGAAGGCACGCCCCGACGCCGCTTTTGCCAAAAATCAACATGCGAAAAAGTTTGACTAGTGCATATGCACATGATAAGGTCTGCACATGGACACTACTCCTTCACTGACGGATTGCAATTTGTTCGCGACCAAACAGGCTGCGCGGTTCATTACGCAGCTGTATGAGCGTCATCTGGCTACAGTCAATGTCACCAGCTCGCAAGTGACAATCCTGGCAGTCATCTATGAACGGCCCGATGTCACGATGACGGAATTGTCGGACATGGTCGTGATGGATCGCACCAGTCTGGTCCGTGCGATCCAACCCTTGAGCCGCGATGGATATGTTCTGCAGAAGTCGGAGGCCGGATCCAGAAAAATCAGCCTGTCGCTTTCCAAAGCGGGTTCCAGGAAGTTTCTCGATGCCCTCCCTCATTGGCGTGCGGCTCAAAAAGAGTATGAGGAGCTGATCGGCAAGGAGCGCGCCAAATTACTGCGGCAGGAGTTGCTCGCGGTAACCCACCGCTGAGTACACCAGCGTTAAAACCAAGGTAACGCGCATCAGGTTTCATGGCGAGGCACTGTCCTCGCTCTTTTTTAACATCAAAAAGTGCATATGCACATTAAATTGATTAATCAGCGGGGGTTTCATGGGAATCAACAATAAGTATCTGGGCATGGCGCTGTCGGGCGCATTGATCGCAACACTTGCCGCCTGCAGCAAACCGGCGCCGCCGCCGACGACGACGCCCAAAGTTGCGTCGTTTACCGTTCAGAATGTTGCACATGATTCCGCCAGCTATACCGGTGTCGTGCATGCACGCACCGAAAGCAATCTGGGCTTCCGGGTGCCGGGAAAGATTGTGGAGCGCCTGGTCGATCCGGGTGAGCTGGTCAAACGCGGCCAGCCGCTGTTCAGGCTCGACAGTACCGATTACACCCTGGCGCAAAACGCCGCGCGCTCCGCGGTGATCGCCGCGCAAGCACGCGACGTGCAGGCCCAGGCGGACGAAGTGCGCTTGCGCAAGCTGTTGAACTCCGGCGCTGTTTCCAGACAGGCGTATGAGCAAAGCAAAGCGCTGGCGGATTCCTCCAAAGCGCAACTCGATGCTGAACGGGCGCGCGCCGGCCAGGTTGAGAATCAGTCCGACTACTCCGTCCTGCGCGCCGACGCCGATGGCGTGGTCATGGACGTTCTGGCCGACGCCGGCCAAGTGGTCAGCGCAGGACAGACGATTGCGCGGCTGGCGCAGAAAGGCCCGCGCGAAGCGGTCGTCAGCATCCCCGAAAACGGCCTCGCCCAGGCGCGCCGCCAGGCAAGCGCGGCGCTCTATACGGACGACACGCAAAAATTCCCTGCCAAGCTGAGGGAGCTCTCTGCCATGGCCGATCCTCTCACCCGCACCTACCAGGCGCGCTACGTGCTGTCCGGCAAAGGCGAACAGGCGCCGCTGGGTTCGACAGTCACCATCAGGCTTACCAGCGATGCCTCTTCAGGCGAAAACACCGAGGTTCCCATCGGCGCGCTGATCGACAAGGGTCACGGCGCCAGCGTCTGGCTGATCGAAAAACAAACCCAGGTCGTCAAGCTGGTCCCTGTGACGGTCGTCCGTCTCGGTGAAGAATTCGCCACCATCAGCGCAGGCCTGAAATCGGGCGATGTGGTGGTCGCCTACGGCACCCATCTTCTGAAGGCCGGCGACAAGGTGTCGACGCTGTCGGCTGCACGCATGGGCGGTGCGTCATGAGCGGCTTCAATCTTTCCGCCTTTGGCGTAAGGGAACGTGCCGTCACGCTGTTCCTGATCATCGCCATCGCCGTTGCGGGCGCCTTCGCCTTCATCAAGCTCGGGCGCGCAGAGGATCCCAGCTTCACCGTCAAAATCATGACCGTGACAGCGCTGTGGCCAGGCGCCACCGCAAAGGAAATGCAGCAACAGGTCGGTGACCGCCTGGAGAAGCGCCTGCAGGAACTGGAATACTACGACCGCGTGGAAACCGCAGCGCGGCCGGGCCTCATCACGATGAAGCTGTTCCTCAAGGATTCGACGCTGCCCGCACTCGTGCCCGAACAGTTCTACCAGGCACGCAAGAAACTGGGCGACGAGGTCATCAACATGCCGCGGGGCGCCATCGGCCCGGTCATCAATGATGAATACTCGGATGTCTATTTCACCCTGTTTTCACTCAACGCACCGGGCCTGCCGCATCGTCAGCTGGTGACGGAAGCCGAAACCTTGCGCCAGCAATTGCTGCACGTGGACGGCGTCCAGAAGGTCAACATCCTCGGCGAGCAGCAGCAAAAAATCTACGTCGACATCTCGAACCAACGCCTTGCCACGCTAGGCGTCAAGGCGCAAGCCATCTTTGACGCGCTCAATCGCCAGAACGACATGACGCCATCCGGTTTTGTCGAAACCGCCGGCCCGCGCGTCTATCTGCGCGTGGACGGTGCAATCGACAACATCGATGCGGTCAAGTCGATTCCCGTTGCTGCCGGTGGACGCAGCTTCAAGCTCGGCGATATCGCCGACGTCAAGCGCGGCTACGAAGATCCCAAGTCGTTCCTGGTGCGCATCCAGGATGAGCCGTCGCTGATGTTGGCGATTGTCATGAAAAAGGGATTCAACGGCTTGACGCTGGGCAAATCCCTGACAAAAGAACGTGACCTGATTCAGGCCTCGCTTCCGCTGGGCATGTCGCTGACCAAGGTATCGGATCAGGCGCTGGCGATTGAATCGGCGATCGACGAATTCATGATCAAGTTCGTCATGGCGCTTGCCGTGGTGATCATCGTCAGCCTGGTGACGCTCGGCTTCCGGGTCGGCGTCGTCGTGGCGGCGGCGGTGCCGCTCACCCTGTCGGCAGTGTTCGTCATCATGCTGGCGACGGGGCGTGACTTCGACCGCATCACGCTGGGCGCGCTCATCCTTTCATTGGGATTGCTGGTCGACGACGCCATCATCGCGATCGAAATGATGGTCGTGAAGATGGAGGAAGGCATGGACCGGATTTCCGCCGCGACTTATGCCTGGGGTGCCACTGCCGCGCCGATGGCGTCCGGCACGCTGGTGACCATCATCGGCTTCCTGCCGGTCGGCTTTGCCAGGTCCACGGCCGGCGAGTATGCCGGCAACATCTTCTGGGTCGTGGCGTTTTCGCTGATCACGTCGTGGTTCGTCGCGGTCCTCTTCATTCCCTACCTGGGAGTCAAGATGTTGCCGAATATCCAGGTGCATGCCGGCGGACAGGATGCCATCTACGCCACCAGGAACTATCAGCGCTTCCGCGCACTGGTGCGCTGGTGCGTCGACAAGAAATGGATCACGGCTGCGGTCACCATCGGCATGTTTGCCGCCGCCATTTTCGGCATGGGCTTCGTGCAAAAGCAGTTCTTCCCCAATTCCGAACGGCCGGAGCTGACCATCGAAGTCAACCTGCCGCCCGGCAGCGCTTTCAGCGCCACCGATGCGACCGTCAGAAACATAGAAGAGGCCCTGCGCAAAGAAGCTGAAGCGAAAATCGTCTCGAGCTACATCGGCCAGGGTGCGCCGCGCTTTTTCCTCTCGGTCAATCCCGAGTTGCCCAATCCGGCTTTCGCCCAGGTGATCGTCCTGACCGACAACGCCAGGGACCGCGACGCTCTCAAGGCCAAGTTCCGCAAGATGATCGATGACGGCAAGTTCGCCAATGCCCGCGTACGGGTGAGCCAGTTCGTGTTCGGCCCGCCGGTGCCGTTCCCGGTCCTGTTCCGCGTCGTCGGACCCGACATCAATACCGTGCGCGACATCGCTTTCAAGGTCAGGGACGTGGTGCAGAGCAATCCCGACACCCGCGACGTGCATCTGGACTGGGGCGACCGGACGCAGACCTTGCGCCTGGAACTGGATCAGGAGCGCTTGCGCCAGGTCGGCCTCAATCCGCGCGATGCCGCCTTGCAGCTGCAAGCGATACTCAATGGCGCCGCTACCACACAGGTGCGGGACGGCTTGCGCATCGTCGAGGTGATGGTGCGCGGCGTGAAGCGCGACCGCACCAGCCTGGAGGAAATCGGCAACCTGACGCTGACGACCCAGGACGGCGCAGCGATTCCGCTCTCGCAGATCAGCAAGTTGTCGTCGAATGTGGAAGACGCCGTATTGAAGCGCTACAACCGCGAGCTCTACATCGCCGTGCAGGGCGACGTGCGCGACGGCGTGCAACCGCCGGACGTCACGCATGCCATCCTGCCCAAACTGGATGCCATCAAGGCCGCCTTGCCGGCCGGCTACCATATCGACACCGGCGGTTCGGTGGAAGAAAGCGCCAAGGCCGACGTCGCATTGGCAGCGATGTTCCCGCTGATGATCATCCTGATGCTGGCTGTCATCATGTTCCAGGTCCGCTCGTTTGCCACCATGTGGATGGTCTTCGCTACCGCGCCGCTGGGGTTGGTCGGCGCGGTGCCGACCTTGCTGATCTTCCACCAGCCGTTCGGCTTCAACGCCATCCTCGGCCTGATCGGCCTGGCCGGCATCCTGATCCGCAATACGCTGATTCTGGTGGACCAGATCCGCAGCGACCTGGCGTCCGGCATGACACCCTATGAAGCGGTGATCGAGTCCACCGTGCGACGCGCACGCCCGGTCATCCTGACGGCAGTGGCCGCCATGCTGGCCTTCATTCCGCTGACACATTCCTCGTTCTGGGGGCCACTCGCCTACGTCCTGATCGGAGGCGTCGGCGTCGGTACCGTCCTCACGCTGTTGTTCCTGCCGGCCCTGTATGCCATCTGGTTCAAGGTGACACGTCCGGCCGCTCCCGATCATCCGGTTGGCGTCAGCCACTCCCCTATCTGAGGCAAGCACGATGAAAATCCATTTCCACTCTTTGCGGACACTCGCCGGCATTTCCCTGGTCAGTGCGTCGCTGGCGGCGTGTTCGCTGGCGCCCTCGTATGAACAGCCACCGCTCCCGGTCGCCGCGCATTGGCAAAACGACAGGCAAAAAAACGAAGCTGCCGGGGCACAGCCCCACACCCTGCAGGCGGCAGCGATCGCCTGGACGGACTTTTTCCAGGATGAACAACTGAGGTCGGTGATCGCCGCCGCACTCGAGAATAACCGCGACCTGCGCATGGCCACGCTCAACATAGAACGCGCCCGGGCGATGTACAACATTCAGTCGGCCGACCGGTTGCCCAACCTGGCATTGAACGGCAACGGCGCACGCCAGCGTCTGCCGGCGGACGTCAATCCGACCGGCAGAGCAGGCGTCAACAGCAGCTATTTCGCCGGTGTCGGCCTGGCGGCATTTGAAATCGACCTGTTCGGCCGGGTGAGGAACCTGAGCGAGGCGGCGCTACAGCGCTATTTCGCTACCGAACAGGCGCAGCGCAGCGCGCAGATCAGCCTGATCGCCGAAGTGGCCAACACCTACGAAGCGCTGGTGGCCGACCGACGCCTGCTGCTGCTCACCGACAACACGCTGGCCAGCCGGGCCGATTCCTACGACCGGCAAAAGCAGCTTTACGCCGAGGGCGCGAGCTCCGAGTACGACCTGCGGCAGGCGGAGTCGCTCTTCGAAGCGGCCAAGGCCGCACGGGCGCAGCAGGAGCGCCGCACAACGCTCGATGAAAACGCCTTGACCGTACTGGTCGGCCAACCGCTTGCTGCGGATATCGGAACCGCGCACGCGACATCGGCCGGACAGGTTCTGCCGGACCTGCCCGCCGGACTCCCGTCGGACCTGCTCACCGCACGGCCGGACATCCTCCAGCAAGAAGCCGTATTGCGTTCACAAAACGCCAGCATCGGCGCGGCGCGGGCGGCGTTCTTCCCGCGCATTTCCCTGACGGGAAACTTCGGCTCCGCCAGCAGCCAGTTGTCCGGATTGTTCGACTCGGGGTCGCGCTCCTGGTCGTTCATTCCACAAATCTCCATCCCGATCTTTGAAGGCGGCCGCAATATCGCCAACCTGAACGTGGCGGAAACCGACAAGAAAATCGCCGTCGCCCAGTATGAAAAGACAGTGCAGGTCGCCTTCCGCGAAGTCGCCGATGCGCTGGCGGGTCGCGCGACGCTGGCCGACGAAGCCGGCGCCGTGAAGGCTCAGGAGGCTGCCGAGTCGGCGCGCTACGGCTTCGCCAAGAGCCGCTATGAAGCCGGTTATTCCAGCTACCTGGAATACCTGGACGCGCAACGCTCGCTGTTCGCGATTCAGCAGCAATCCATCCAGGTGCAACTTGCGGAGCTGCAGAATCGCATCACGCTCTACAAGGTGCTCGGCGGCGGCTGGAAAACGGCGAAACAATCGGAAGGGAAATAGGAATACAAACAGAAGCGCCTCGCCTCTTTTCCGAGGGGCGGGGAAATGCTCCACACCATCTGCAAGCGACCCTGAGCGCATACGTGTTAAGGTGAGCTCGTGCGCATTCGCGTACAAACCTCACACCCTTCCGGCAGACCTGCCGTGGACCGTGTTCCCCCATGTAGTTGAACACCATGTCTTGAAGGGGCTCCGATCCACTCTTTCATCATCACCTGCGAACACGGCGGCAATCGCATTCCTGCGCCCCATGACGGTCTGTTTCAAGATGACCGGATTTTGCTCGACTCTCATCGCGGCTACGATGCCGGTGCACTGCTGATGGCGGAGGAACTGGCGGCAGCTTTCGGTGCAGCGTTGGTGACCTCGACCGTAAGCCGCTTGCTGGTCGATCTCAACCGCTCGATTGGCCATCCGCAGCTGTTCTCGGCGGCAACCCGTCGCTTGCCGCCAGCGGTGCGCGAAGAAATCCTGGCGCAGTATTACCGCCCTTTTCGCGAGCAGGTCGAGCGCCTGGTCACGCAAGCCGTAGCCGATGGGCAGCACGTAATCCATATCTCCTCGCACAGTTTCACGCACGAGTTGAACGGCAAGGTGCGACGCGCCGATGTCGGCTTGCTCTACGATCCCGCCCGGCGCGGCGAGTCCGCACTGTGTGCCCGCTGGCAGGCGACCCTGGCCGGACTTGCACCATCATTGCGCGTGCGTCGCAATTATCCCTATGCGGGCAAAGGCGACGGTTTGACTGCATGGCTGCGCCGGCGCTTCGCACCGACTGCCTATACCGGCATTGAACTGGAGGTCAATCAACAGATTGTTCATTCGGCAGGCGCGCCATGGACGGCATTACGCGGTTTGCTGGTGGACAGCTTGGGCACGGTATGTGCATTGCAGGTTTGAGGAACGTGTTTCGCGACCTGCAGTCTTCTTATGCAGTCTTGTTAAGTTAATCCGATGCCCCCTCAACTTCAACCTCAACCGTTTGTCTTGCCTGCACCTTGTGTCTTGCCCGACGCGATTGAACACCGGAACCTGTCATGAAAATCCATATCGGTTTTGAAATGGTCTACGATTGTCCGCAGCCGACCCCCATGATTTTCAACCTGAACGTCCACTTCACGCGGGTGTCCGATCTGGTCAGCCGCGACGACCTGATGTTCGATCCCCCGGTTCCACGCACGGCTTACCGCGACAGTTTCGGCAACTGGTGTACGCGTATCGTGGCGCCGCAAGGGCGTATGCGCATTTCAGCCGATGCCGTCGTCAACGACAGCGGCGCCCCTGACGTGCTCTCGCCGCAGGCGCGACAGCTGGCCGTGCAGGACTTGCCGGAAGAGCCGCTGCTGTTCTTGCTCGGCAGTCGCTATTGCGAAACGGATCGCCTGTCGCCGATTGCGTGGCAACTGTTTGAACATGCGCCTACCGGATGGGGCCGCGTGCAGGCCATCTGCGACTACGTGCATCACCATATCGTGTTCGGGTATGAAAATGCCCGGATGACACGCACCGCGCTGGAAGCATTCAACGAACGGGTCGGCGTCTGCCGCGACTACGCTCATCTGGCGGTCGCCTTTTGCCGCTGCATGAATATCCCTGCCCGCTATTGCACCGGCTACCTGGGTGACATCGGCACGCCGCCACCGCATGGCACGATGGATTTTGCCGCCTGGTTCGAGGTGTTCCTCGACGGCAGCTGGCATACCTTCGACGCCCGCAACAATACGCCGCGCATAGGCAGGGTCCTGATTGCCCGTGGCCGCGACGCCGCCGACGTGGCGCTCAACAATACCTTCGGTCCCAATACACTGAGCAGCTTCAGGGTGTGGACGGATGAAGTCAGCCAGCGCCAGCCGGGCGAACCGTGGGCATGACCCGCCGCGCGATTGATTTCAATTTGACTGGGATCAATCTGTAGGCGGAGGTTCAGAAAGCACCGTGGAGCAATTGCTTAGAGCTTGCTTGCGGGATGTTCCGCCAATGCCACGAATCTGTTTGTGACGGCGTCAAGCGCATCTATCGAACCGCTTTCGATATCGTAGACCCATCCGTGAAGTGTCAACCGACCTTGTGCGAGCGCCAAGGCTACCGACGGATGTGTACGGAGATTGTTCAACTGTGCAACCACGTTCTCACGGACCATGCCGTCTATCCGATCGCTTTCGCTGGCATGGTTCTTGGACTCATTGATCATCCTGGCGGCGTCGGCATAGTGCAACCAGTGCTTGACCGCCGGCATATGGTCTAAACACGCACACGTGGCGACCGCTTTCATTGCGCCGCAATCGGAGTGACCGCAGACGACGATATCCGCTACCTTCAGTTGCGCGACGGCGTATTCAACCGTCGCACTGACGCCGCCAGGTTCAGGACCGAACGACGGAACGATGTTGCCGGCATTGCGAATCACAAAGAGCTCACCTGGCTCTCGCTGCGTGACAAGTTCCGGCACCATTCGGCTGTCGGAGCAGGAAATGAATAAGGCTTTAGGCGTTTGACCACTCGCCAGCGTTTTGAATAGTTCTTTACGTGCAGGAAAGACATCCTGCTGGAAGCGAAGAAAACCATTAATAATGTCGCGCATGTTCAAATAAAAAGCAGAGACGGGGGCGCCATTATCGCTTGGAAGTCTTGCCTCCGCCAGCCTCACACAAGCGAGCCGGGTACGTCGTGCGTCGACAAACCGCCGTGCCTGCGTCTGTCAACAGGATCACATTGTCCTGTCTAAGCATCGGACAGCCACCTACTCTTTTCAACTGCTCCTCCGGCTTGGAGGACGCCGCCAATTGATGGCGCCTTGCCGCGTCGTTCGGGTCGTTTGTCGAGGCGGCGGCATCGCTTGTTTCAGCGGCAGTCCTGGACGTTCGCTCAGAGGCGCGTGACTGGCGGGGAGAACGCTCTTGTGATTCTTCGGACCAATCCCTGCCAAAAATACGACCCGTGTTTAAAACAGGCAGCATTTATTGCCAAATAAACAATTTCCATTAGATCAACGAATTATAAATTTTCACCTGACATGCGGCAAAGTTGTTTGATGGTCTTACCAATTAATTGGTATTATCTCGAATCCCAAGCAGGACCATGCGCCGCAGTCGCCACGACGGCGCTTTATTTAGACCAACCACCAAAGGAAGAGCAATGAAATTACTCCGTTACGGCCCTGTCGGCCAAGAAAAGCCAGGCATCCTGGATCAGGCAGGCAAGATCCGCGACCTGTCGGCGCACATCAAGGACGTCAACGGCGCCGCTCTGGATGACGCCACGCTGGCGAAAATCCGTGCATTGGACCTGCAAAGCCTGCCGGTGGTCGACGGCAATCCGCGCATCGGCGCCTGCGTGGGCAACATCGGCAAGTTCATCTGCATCGGCCTGAACTACGCCGACCACGCTGCGGAATCCGGCTTGCCTATCCCGGCCGAACCAGTCGTGTTCAACAAGTGGACATCGGCCGTGGTCGGTCCTAACGACGACGTCAAGATCCCACGCGGCTCCAAGAAGACCGACTGGGAAGTCGAGCTGGGCGTGGTCATCGGCAAGGCTGCTTCGTACATCGAAGAAAAAGATGCGCTGTCGCATATCGCCGGCTATTGCGTCGTCAACGACGTTTCCGAGCGCGAATACCAAACCGAACGCGGCGGCACCTGGGACAAGGGCAAGGGTTGCGACACCTTCGGCCCCATCGGTCCATGGCTGGTGACACGCGATGAAGTCGCCAACCCGAACAACCTGCAACTGTGGCTGGAAGTCGACGGCAAGCGCTACCAGAACGGCAACACCAACACGATGATCTTCAACGTGCCGTTCATCATTTCCTACCTGAGCAAGTTCATGAGCCTGCAGCCTGGCGACGTGATCTCGACAGGTACGCCTCCAGGCGTGGGCATGGGCGTCAAGCCTAACCCGGTCTACCTGACTGCCGGCCAAACCATGCGCCTGAGCATTGAAGGTTTGGGCGAGCAACAGCAAAAAACCATCAACGCATAAATCTGATCCGCTTCCGGACGCAGGCCGTCGACATCAATCGACGGCCCGCACTGAACCGCATCAGCAAGGATTGAAGACTGCCCGCAGAAGGCAGATTCCAACAGGTCACCTCAAGAGCAAAGAGAACGGAGTTCACATGAATCACTACGATTTCCAGGGTCGCAGCGCGATCATCACGGGCGGTGCGCAAGGCATCGGTTTCGCCATCGCCGAACGCCTGCTGCAAGGCAAGGCCAAAGTCGTCCTGTGGGACCTCGATGAGAAGTTGCTGCAGGAAGCGCGCACCAAGCTCGAGTCGCTCGGCAACGTCGAAACCGTCGCCGTCAACGTCGCTGACCAGGCCGCCGTGCAACGCGCCATCGAAGCCACCGAAAAAGTCACGCAATCGATCGACGTGCTGGTGCACAGCGCCGGCATCGCCGGCCAGAACGGCCTCGTCGCCGACTACTCGCCGGAAGAATGGCGCCGCGTCATCGACATCGACCTGAACGGCGCGTTCTACGTCAACCAGGTGGTCGTGCAACGCATGATCGCGCAAAACTACGGCCGCATCGTCAACATCGCTTCCATCGCCGGCAAGGAAGGCAACCCGACCGCGTCCGCCTACAGCGCCGCCAAGGCCGGCCTGATCGCCCTGACCAAGAGCCTGGGCAAGGAAACTGCGACCAAGAACATCGCCGTCAACGCGATCACGCCGGCTGCGGCGCAAACCCGCATCCTGGAACAATGCACCCAGGCTCACATCGACTACATGCTGTCGAAGATCCCGCGCGGACGCTTCGTCAAAGTGGAAGAAATCGCCGCCATGGTGAGCTGGCTGGTGTCGGAAGAAAACTCGTTCACCACCGCATCGGTCTTCGACCTGTCGGGCGGTCGCGCGACTTATTGATCTGGCGATGACTCAATACTGATCCCGCCGGAATCAAACGGATAGCGTCCGCTTCACCGACGGCGGCGCATTGAACATGCGCCGAGCTATCCGCCAATAATAAAAATGACTATCCAGCCTGTTTGCCCGGGATGCCACAAGCATCCCGGGTCGGCATGCTGCGCCCTTTTATTGCTTCAGAGGAGAGATGTTATGGCAGCAGTACCCTATCCCGCCACCGCGCAGGATATCCAGGAATCCAATCTATACCGCCGCATCACGCTGCGCTTCGTGCCGCTGCTCGTGATCTGCTTCGTGTTCGCTTATCTCGACCGCGTCAACATCAGTTTCGCCAAGCTGCAGATGCAGCAGGATCTCGGTTTCTCCGACGCCGTCTACGGCCTCGGTGCGAGTATCTTCTTCGTCGGCTACTTCCTGTTCGAAATCCCGAGCAACATGATCCTGCACAAGGTCGGTCCGAAGCGCTGGATCGCCCGCATCATGGTCACCTGGGGCATTGCCTCGGCGGCGATGATGTTCGTCACCAATGAAACCGGGTTCTACATCCTGCGCTTCCTGATCGGCAGCCTGGAAGCCGGCTTCGTGCCCGGCGCGCTGTACTTCTTCACCAACTGGTTCCCGTCGCAACGCCGCGGCCGCATCAATTCGCTGTTCATGGCGGCCATCGCCCTGTGCGGCATGATCGGCGGCCCGATCTCGGGCGGCATCATGAAGTTCACCCACGGCGTGAGCTCGCTGCACGGCTGGCAATGGCTGTTCCTGCTGGAAGGCATTCCGTCGATCGTGCTTGGCGTGATCTGCTGGATCGTCATCGACAACAAGATCGAAGACGCGCGCTGGCTCAAGGATGATGAAAAGAAACTGCTGCTGGCCCGCCTCGCGGCCGAGCCGAAGAGCGAAGCGGTGCATTCTTTCCGCGACGCGTTGAAGCAGCCGTCGACCATCACCATGTCGCTGATCTACCTGGTGCTGGCTTCGGGCATCTACGGCCTGGTGTTCTGGATGCCGCAACTGATCAAGACCGCCGGCACCGACGACACCTTCATCATCGGCCTGATCACGGTGATTCCTTACCTGTGCGCCGCCATCGGCATGATCCTGATCGGCCGCAGCTCGGACCGCACCGGCGAACGCCGCTGGCATCTGGCCGGTTGCGCGCTGGCCGGCGCCATCGGTTATGCCGTGAGCGCGTACTTCGGCAGCAACACGCTGGTACTGGTGGTCGGTCTGTCGTTCGCTGCAACCGGCATCATCGCCGGCATCGGCTTGTTCTGGATCCTGCCTCCGCGCGTGCTGACCGGCGCCGCAGCGGCCGGCGGCATCGCGCTGATCAACTCGGTCGGCCAGCTCGGCGGCATCATCACGCCGTACATGGTCGGCAAGATCCGCGACATCACCGGCAGCGCTTCGCTGGGTCTGTACGTGGTGGCGCTGGAATGCCTGGTCGGCGCAGCCTTGCTGCTGTGGGCGCTGCCCAAGCGCATCTACTTCCGCGAACCTGTCGCCAAGTAATCAAGTCATTGTCCGCAGCATGAAAAAAAGCCGCCCGAGGGCGGCTTTTTTTATTCGCGGAATACCTCAGCGCAGTCGTGCCGGACCGGCGGTGATGTCGATTTCACGACGTGCCCGCGGTGCGTTCCCTGCCGTCAACTCATGCCCCAGCTTGAACACGCTGACGATGCGCGCCAGGTTGGCGGCCTGCTGCTGCAGCGATTGTGCAGCGGCGGCGGCTTCTTCAACCAGCGCGGCATTCTGCTGCGTGACGCCGTCCATCTGCGTCACAGCGTGCTTGACCTGATCGATGCCCTCGCTCTGTTCGCGGCTGGCGGCGGAAATTTCACTGACGACGTCGGTCACGCGCTTGACGCTGGCGACCACTTCGTCCATGGTCACGCCGGCCTTCTCCACCAGCTTGGTGCCGGCGCCGACCTTCTCGACCGAGTCGCCGATCAGTTGCTTGATCTCCTTGGCTGCGGCGGCGCTGCGTTGCGCCAGGCTGCGCACTTCCGAGGCCACCACCGCAAATCCCCGTCCCTGCTCGCCGGCGCGCGCCGCTTCCACTGCGGCATTCAACGCCAGGATGTTGGTCTGGAACGCAATGCCGTCGATCACGCTGATGATGTCGACGATCTTCTTCGACGACGCATCGATGGAGCGCATGGTTGAAATCACTGCGCCGACCACGTCGCCGCCTTCGGCCGCAACACCGGACGCCGAGGTTGCCAGCGCGTTGGCCTGCACGGCGTTGTCGGAATTCTGTTTGACGGTCGCCGACAATTGCTCCATCGCTGCCGCGGTCTGCTCGAGCGAACTGGCCTGCTCCTCCGTGCGCGAGGACAGGTCGAGGTTACCGCTGGCGATCTGGCTCGATGCGGTGGCGATGGCGTCGGTGCCGCCGCGCACGTCGCCGACGATTTTCAGCAGGCTGCCGTTCATGTCTTTCAGCGCCGACAACAGCATGCCGACTTCATCCTTGCTGCGCACTTCGATGTGCGCGGTCAGGTCGCCGTCGGCGATCGAACGCGCCACACCAACAGCAACCGTGAGCGGACGCGTGATGTTGATGGTCAGGTACCAGGCGCTGCTGACGCCGAACAGCAGGATCAGCACGCCCAGCACGATCAGCAGCGAGCGGCCGGTCTGGGCCATGCGTTCGATATCGGTGGCGGTGTCGTCGATGCTCTTGCGCTGCATCGTCAGCAGATTCTGCAGCGCCTCCTTGAGGTCGTTGGCGCGCGGCATGAAGGCGGTCTCGAGCAAGCGATTGGCTTCTTCCAGGTCGCCGGCGGCCTTGGCCTTGCGCATCTGGTCGCGCGCCGCGACGTACAACGAACGCTGCGTCTCGATCTTCTTGAACAGCGTCAGTTCCTGTTCGCTTTCCAGGATGGGTTGCAGCTTCTTGAGCAGCTCGGTCGATATCTTCGACGAGGCCGCGTCTTCCTTGGCGAAGAACGGCGCCAGCGCCGGGTCGGTACTCTTGGCGATGGCGGTCACGCGCGTGATGGAGGTTTGCACGATCGGGAACCAGTCGCTGATGAGGCGTTCCTTTTCCAGCGGACGCTGCATCATGGCCTTGGTGGCATCGGTCACGCCTTGCAGGCGCCAGATGCCAATGCAGATGATGGTGATGGCCAGCAGCAGGATGATGGAGAAGCCCAGGGCCAGGCGTTTGCCGATCTTGAGGTTGGCAAGAATGTTCATAGAGTCTCTGTTCTTATACGATGTTGGGATGACAACGAATGCAGCAGGAACGCATGGAGATTTCCCACAGCGGCGCGCAAGTATAGCGTTCGGGAGGTGGCGTCATTCGCGAGATCAGCGGGGGAAATTGGCGTCAAGAAATAAAAAAGCCGCCCGTAGGCGGCTTCTCGTTCCGGGCGATTTCGCACCCCTCAGGCTGTAAACGCGGATAACAAGTATTTCAGCCATCTCAGCACACTGCGCGCCTGAGCATGCCGGCGCGCATCTTGTCATAGCACCAGTTGAACACCAGCGTGTAGGGAAGAAAAAACAACACCAGCCCGATGTCGAGTACGAAAGCTTCGATCAGACCGATATTCAGCCACCACGCCGCCATCGGCACCACGGCCAGGATCAGGCCGGCTTCGAACACCACGGCATGGGCGATGCGCACGGAGAAGCTGCGCTCTGCGGCGGGCGCCTTCCAGCGCCGTTCGAGGCGATCGAACAACGTGTTGAAGATGACGTTCCAGGTCATCGCCACCAGCGAAATCATCAGCGTCAGCAGGCCGGCGTGCGCGAACGACACGCCCAGCAGCCACGACATCACCGGCGCGCACAGCAGCAGCGCCACGACTTCGAACAGCACCGCGTGCAGGAAACGCTCATACAGGGATTTCTCTTGCTTCATGATTCTCTCCTTGGGAACGTCTCGATTATCGACGGTCACACTGATAGAATGAAGTTATTAACCATCGGAATAGCCGATATATGTACTCCCTGGACGCCCTGCAGATGTTCATCGAAGCCGCCCACCTCGGTTCGTTTTCCGCCGCCGCACGCAAGCTCGGCAGGCAGCAGTCCAGCGTCAGCGAAGCCATTGCCAACCTGGAAATCGATCTCGGCGTGACGCTGTTCGACCGCAGTACCCGCAAGCCGACCTTGACCGAACACGGTCACGCCCTGCTCACGCATGCGCGCCAGCTGCTCGACGCCAACGACAAACTCAGCCGCGCGGCGCAGCAACTGGCCGGGGGTCGCGAGGCGCAGCTGAGTTTTGCGCTGTCCGACACCTATCAGTCCGATGTGTTTGAAAAGAGCCTGTCACAACTCGAGCAGCGCTTTCCCGACCTCAGCCTGGAATGCCTGATCGCGGAAGACGAGGACGCCGTCGACCTGGTGCAATCGGGCCGCGTGCAGTTGGCGCTGGTGGCGGCGCAGCCGTCGTATCCGCCGGACATCGGCTTCGAGACCATCGCCGACCAGTCCGAAATCGGCCTGTACGTCAGCACCGCACATCCGCTGGCGCAGGCCGTGCACATCAGCGGTGACATGCTGCGCCAGGCGCGCGAACTGCGCGTGAACACCTACACGCATCGCGACCAGACGCGACAGCAGCAGCCCGGATTGCACTGGTCGGCATCGAGTTATCTGATCTTGCTGGAGATGACCGAACTGGGATTCGGCTGGGCGGAATTACCGCGCTGGGTGGTCAAGCGTTTCGGCGCGGCGGAGCTGAAGGAGCTGCAGGTGCACGGCTGGCCCCGTAGTATCCGCGTGCACGTGATCTGGTCACGCGAACGTGGACTGGGGCAGGCCGGCGCCTGGCTGTGCAATACCTTCCTGCAAGCGCCGGCCTGAATTTTTTAGCGGCTAAAATTGTTCCCAGTCGTCGTCCGACGCTGCGGCCGGCACGCGCGTTTGTTTTGCTGCTGGGGCGGAGATCGCTGCAGTCTTCGCAGGCGCCAGTTTGCGCGGCGCGCTTTTCGCACTTGCGGCACTTGCGGCATTGGTCGCCATGACCGCCGGCTTGGCCTGAGGCGCAACGAAGTTCTTGCCGGTCGCATGCGCGCTGTCGAGCGTGAAGATGCCGACCACCTGCGTCAGCGTCGCCGCCTGGTCCTGCAGGGATTGCGCAGCCGCTGCGGCCTGCTCCACCAGCGCAGCGTTCTGCTGCGTGGTTTCGTCCATCTGCGCAATCGCCCGATTGACCTGCTCGATACCTTCGCTCTGCTCCTGGCTGGCCGAGCTGATCTCGCCGACGATGTCAGTCACGCGCCTGACGCTGGCGACCACTTCCGCCATCGTCGCGCCGGCTTGCTCCACCAGCTTGCTGCCCGAATCGACCTTGTCGACCGAGTCGCCGATCAGTTCCTTGATCTCCTTGGCGGCCGAGGCCGAGCGCTGCGCCAGGCTGCGCACCTCCGAGGCCACCACCGCAAATCCGCGGCCCTGCTCGCCGGCACGGGCCGCTTCGACGGCGGCATTCAAGGCGAGAATGTTAGTCTGGAAAGCAATGCCGTCGATCACGCTGATGATGTCGACAATTTTCTTGGACGACTCGTTGATGGCGCCCATGGTGTCGACCACTTGCCCGACCACGCTGCCACCCTGCACCGCCACTTCGGAGGCGGACACGGCCAGCTGATTGGCCTGGCGCGCGTTGTCGGCGTTTTGCTTCACGGTCGAGGTCAGTTCTTCCATCGCCGACGCGGTTTCTTCCAGCGAGCCGGCCTGCTGTTCGGTGCGCGTGGACAGGTCCATGTTGCCGCTGGCGATTTCGGACGACGCCGTGGCGATGGTGTCGGTGCCGCTGCGCACCTGGCCGACGATGCGCTGCAGATTGTCGTTCATGGTCTTCAGCGCGCGCAGCAGCTGGCCGGTTTCATCCTTGCGGCTGGTGTCGATGTGCGAGCTCAGGTCGCCTGACGCGACGGTCTCGGCAATGCCGAGCGCTTGCTTCAGCGGACGGATGATGCTCAGCGCCAGACGCCATGCAAACATCCAGCCGGCCACGAACAGCAGTACGCCGAAGGCAACCAGCAAGTTACGGCTTTGAGAGTATTGCGTGTGAATGCTGGCGGCGATGTCATCGATGCTGGAGCGCTGCAGATCGAGCAGTTGTTGCAGGGCGTCGAGGTAGCCCTTGGCGGCGGCGGGGAAGTCCTTCGCCAGGATACGCGCGGCCTCGTCCACGTTGCCATCGGCCTTGGCTTTGGAGATCGCATCGCGCGCCACGATGTAGCTCTTGCGCACCGTCCCGAGTTGCGCGAACAGGGCTTTTTCCTTGTCGCTGCTGAGCAGGCCTTCGAGCGTCTTTTGCTGTTCATTGGACAGCTTGGTGGCGGTGGCGGCGTCCTCCGCGAAGAACGCGCTCAGGCTGGGATCGGCACTCTTGGCGATGGCCGTGGTGCGGCGCACGCTGGTGTGGATGGTGCGATACCAGTCGGACACCAGGCGCTCTTTGGCGAGCGGTTTTTCCATCATGGCTTGCGTGGTCTCAGCCACTGCATGCAGGCGCCAGATGCTCAGCGCAATGACCGCGATGGCGGAAAACAGGATGATCGCAAAGCCCAGGTTGAGACGTTTGCTGATGTTCATGTTGGCAAAGAAATTCATTTTTTTATCCTCCTGTATATGTCGATCCCGGCCTCCTCCCACAACCTCGCTGCGTGCAACCACGACGCCCGGAATGGCCCGTATTGTCTGCAATAAGGCGGCATCAGAGCTATAGGTATTTCTACCTAGGAAATCGCCGCATCGTCTTGATACCATCGCCACATGTCCGCTTCATGAAACGCTGCGCGGACCTCATTGCGCTGCAATGTTGTCGAAGATGCAAAATAAGAGGGAAGATTTCAGTGCGAGGTTGGCAACTGAAATGACAACTGCCACGGACGGCAATCGGCTGCCGCGGTGGCAATAAAGGATTCGAAAAAAACCGGTCAGGTACGTGCGCGCGTCGCCTTGATCAGGTTGTCGCGCAGCGTCGCGACGGCGTTCTGGACCTTCACGAATTCCTCGTCGCCCAGTCCGCAGGCGTCGGCCAGGTTGATGTCCAGCGCCTTCTCGCGCAGGCGGCGCCCCGCCTCCGTCAGCCCTACGCGCACCTGACGTTCGTCGACGGCGTCGCGCTCGCGATTCAGGTAACCCATCGCCTCAAGCTTCTTGAGGATGGGCGTGAGCGTGTTCGATTCGAGGAACAGTTTTTCACCGAGGCCGCTGACGGTCTGGTTGTCTTCCTCCCACAGCGCGATGACGGCGATGTATTGCGTATAAGTCAGGCCGAGCTCATCGAGAATGGGCTTGTACGCCTTGCCGAACGCCAGGTTGGCGGAATAGATCGCAAAGCACAGGAAATCGGACAGCTTGGGGGCGGCCACGGTTGCCTGCGCTGGCTTTGCGGTGCGTGAAGGTCGGGACATGGCGGTGAACTCCTGTGGACGTTGCCGAAATTATACATCGGATACGATTTAATCGAATACGTTGACATTTTCAAACGCTCAGGTATTATTCATCGCATTCGATTACATCGGATACGATTTAAATTAACCAACACCACGTCACCACCTGAGGAACCTCACATGACCACTATCGAAAAAGTACTGTACACCGGCAAGACCACCACCTCCTCCGGCGGCCGCGACGGCTCCGCGCGCAGTTCTGACGGCCGTCTCGACATCGAACTGTCGTCGCCCGGCAGCGCCGGCAAGGGCACCAATCCCGAGCAGCTGTTCGCGGCCGGCTGGTCGGCCTGCTTCATCGGCGCCATGGGCCTGGCCGCCGCCAAGATGCAGATCAAACTGCCGACCGACCTGCGCGTGGATGCGGAAGTCGATCTCGGCACCACCGCCGGCGCCTACTTCCTGCAAGCGCGCCTGAACGTCAGCCTGCCCGGCATCGACCGCGATGTCGCCCAGGCACTGGTCGACGCAGCGCACGAAACCTGTCCGTACTCGAAAGCCACACGCGGCAACATCGGCGTTGAAATCAAGCTGATCTGATCGGGTGCATTCGCGACGCTGCAAATGACAAGGCCTGCCGCAATCTACATGTGGCAGGCCTTTTTATGAATCGAAAAAAGGAAAGATCAGCACTGCGCCCGCAACGTCAAGCGCGCTTCCAGTCCACCTCCGGTGCGGTTATGCAGCGACAACCTGGCATCCATCGCCAGCGTCAGCTGGCGCGCAATCGCCAGTCCCAGCCCGGTGCCGCCGGTGTTGCGGTTGCGCGATGCCTCCAATCGCACGAAGGGTTCGAACACCGCTTCCAGCGATTCGGCGGGGATGCCGGGACCGCGATCGAGCACGGCGATGGTCACCGCTCCGTCGGCTTGCGCGCTGACTTCCAGCTCCGCCGCACCGCCGAACTTGAGCGCGTTGTCGACCAGGTTGCCGAGGATGCGTTTCAGCGCCTGCGGACGCGTCACCAGCGCCGTGCCGACGGCGCCGTGCAGCGAGACTTCCTTACCGGCGTCGACGTAGTCGCACACCAGGCTGTCGAGCAGCGCGTCAGGATCGATACGGATAGGCGCTTCCGCTGCGCCATGCAAGGTGCGTGCATAGGCCACACCCTCCTTGACCAGCGTTTCCATTTCCTGCAAATCCTGTTGCAGCTTGGCATGCTGCGCACTCTCGTCCATCACGTCGACGCGCAATCGCATGCGCGTGATCGGCGTCTGCAAGTCATGCGAAATCGCCGCCAGGATTTGCATGCGCTCAGTCATATAGGTGGCGATGCGGTCTTGCATGGCGTTGAAGGCTTTGGACGCGCGGGCAACTTCGGACGGGCCGTCTTCCGGCAAGCGCGCCGCCTTGAGGTCGGGCCCGAGCGTGTCAGCCGCAACCGCCAATGCATGCAGCGGCCGCGTCGCCAGTCGCACCGCCAGCCAGCAGCACGCCGCCAGCACGATCAGTTGCAGGGCCAGCACCAGCGGCAGCCACGGCGACAGCGGCACGCCCGACATCGGTCGCATGTCGATGGTCAGCGGCGTGCCGTCGGTCAACTTCAGATGCACCTGCATGCGCTCCTTGTCGCCGGGCACGGCATTGACGGTCAGCGCATATTCGGTGCCGATGCCGTCGGCAATCGACTTCGCCACCATCTTCGACAGGCGCGCGTCCGGCGGCGTGCCCGTGATGCCGGGACCGAGGATGAATTCATAACTGCGGCGCGCCAGGCGCGGCAGCCATTGCGCGCGCTCCGCCGGCGGCAGGTGATCGAGCAGGGCCACCGAGCTGGCCGCTTCGCGTTCGATGTAACCCATCATGACGTTGGTGGTGGCCTGGTCGCGTTCGGTCAGCGTCAGCCAGAACGACAGCGTCTGCGCCAGCACAAGACCGACGCAGAGGATCAGCGCCAGCCTGGCGAACAGCGTGCGCGGCCAGCGCAGCAGGGAAAATGTCATTGTTCGCCTTCGATCAATGTGACGGTCGCCGAGAAGACATAACCTTCATTACGCAGCGTCTTGATGTAGCGCGGCTCGCGCGCGCCGTCCAACAGGCGCTGGCGCAGACGGCTCACCAGCAGGTCGATGGAGCGGTCGAACGGATCTGATGCGCGTCCCTGCGTCAGGTTCAGCAGCTGGTCGCGTGTGAGCACCCGTTGCGGATGGTCGAGGAACACGCGCAACAGGCGGTATTCGGCGCCGCTCAGCGCCACCATGGTGCCGTCCTTGTCGAGCAGGTGGCGCGCGGTGGTATCCAGCCGCCAGTCGCCAAAGCCGAGCATCTGCACTGCTTCCGTGACCTGCATGTTGGGTGGCAGCATGCGCGCGCGCCGCAGCACAGAACGGATGCGCGCCATCAGCTCGCGCACCGCGAACGGCTTGGTGAGGTAATCATCGGCGCCCATTTCGAGGCCGACGATGCGGTCGGTTTCTTCGCTGCGCGCGGTCAGCATCAGCACCGGCACGGCCTTGAATTTTCCCACGCGCAATTCGCGGCACAGCACCAAGCCGTCTTCGCCGGGCAGCATCAGGTCGAGCACGATCAGGTCCGGGGCGCCCTGTTCCAGCACCGCGCGCATCTGGCGCCCGTTGGCAGCCAGCGACACGCGCATGCCGTTTTTCTCAAGGTAGGCGGCCAGCAGTTCGCGGATGCCGCGGTCGTCGTCGACGATCAGGATGTGGTCTTGGTTTTCCATGCGGCGATCATACCTTAGCGCGTTTGCGCCGGCTCACCCGGGCTGTACTGGCGACGTTGAGCAACGAGCAATACACCGGCTTGGCCAGTTCGGCCGCAAACCCGCCGGCCAGGAACGCGAAGATTGCCAGCAGGCGTGTCACCGGCCTCACGCATCCTCCAGCACCGACAAGCTGGCGCCATCGGCCACGCCGGCTTCCAGCGCATACGGATCGACGCCTTCCAGGCAACCGATGTTGGCGCGCCAGAGATTGGACGCCTTGCGGGTCTGGTGGAAAGGATAAATGCCGCAGTGCTTGCAGAAGTAATGCTTCGCGGTGCGGGTATTGAACTGGTACAGCGTCAGTGATTCTTCGCCGCTGACGATCTTGATGTCGGCGACGTCGATCATGGGCGTCATCAATGCGCCCTTGCGGCGGCACAGGCTGCAATTGCAGCGCCCGGCCGGCGTCAGCGCGGTGCGTACTTCAAAACGGACAGCGCCGCAGTGGCAGGAGCCTTTGTAGCGTTGAGCGATCATTTCCTTCTCCTTCAGAGTGGTTGGCAATGACCACTTTATAAACCAAAGCGAAAACAAGCCCCGGGATGATTTGTGTCCCAATGTATCTGGCAGGTACACATACACAAAACATTGCACCCGTGCGCTGTTCCGGACACAAGCCAGATACGTGCGGACGTTCCAATACGGTCATCGCAACCAACATTGGAAATCGCCATGCACAGCTTCCTCGAAACGCCCTTTGCCCTGCTGGCCGGCCTCCTGACCATCGCTTCGCCGTGCGTGCTGCCGGTGCTGCCGATCTTGCTGGGTAGCTCGGTGGCAACCAACGGCGCCGCCCCCAACCGTACCCGTCCGTTATTCATCATCGCCGGCTTCATCCTGAGCTTCTCGGCCTTCGCCATGCTGCTGGGCGCGGTATCGAGCACCGTGCACGTGGCGCAGGAAGCCCTGCGCAATACCGCCATCGCGCTGCTGGCGCTGTCCGGGCTGCTGCGTCTGTGGCCCCGCCCCTATGAATGGCTGGTGGCCCACTTGCAGGCGCCGCTGCAACGTATGCACGCCACGCCCGGCGTACCCAAGGTGCATGCCGGCAATACCGGCGGCTTTGTACTCGGCATGTCGCTGGGCGCGGTCTGGACGCCCTGCGCCGGGCCGGTGCTGGCCTCGATCCTGGTGCTGGTGGTCAAGGCACAAGACCTCGGTTGGTCGGCGCTGCTGTTGCTGATGTACGCCATCGGCGCGGCCATTCCGATGCTGGCGATTCTTTACGGCGGCCAGTACATCAGCCGCCATGTCCGCGTGGTGTCGCGCCACACCCAGCGCCTGCAGCAGCTGTTCGGCGTGCTGGTGATGCTGACCGCGCTGGCGATCTACCTGCAATACGACGTGCTGATTACCGCTGGTTTGTCTTCCCTGTTTTCTTCCTGATTTTCCTCTTCCGATTGAAAGGATCCATCATGCTTTCCCGACTCAAGACTTTCGCCGCCCTGACGGTACTCGCCGCCGCCACTTCCACCGCCTCCGCCGGCGCACTCAGCAAGAGCGTCGCCGCGCCGGAATTCACCGGCGTCGATAAATGGCTCAACAGCGAACCGCTGACCATGCAGCAACTGCGCGGCAAGGTGGTGCTGGTCGATTTCTGGACCTACACCTGCATCAACTGCATCAACACCCTGCCCTACGTCAAATCCTGGCACCAGAAGTACAAGGATCAGGGCCTGGTGGTGGTCGGCGTGCACACGCCGGAATACCCGTTCGAGCGCAGCACCGACAACGTCAAGACCGCCATCAAGCGCTTCGGCATCACTTACCCGGTCGCGCAGGACAACCGCTACGCCACCTGGAGCGCCTACAACAACCAGTACTGGCCCGCCTTCTACCTGATCGACAAGAAGGGACAGGTGGTCTACACGCACTTTGGCGAAGGCCAGTATGCGCAGACCGAAGCCGCCATCAAGAACCTGCTGGCGCAACCGCAGTAACGCATTCATTTCAGTCCCACCATCGCACTCATACCAAGGAGAAAAAATGTCCGACCAGATCGATCAACGCCGCCGCCGTTTCTTCGGCGCCGCCGCAGCCACCGTCGCCACCGCCCAACTGGGTTTCAGCGCGCTCGCCAACGCACAGACCATGATCGCCGGCGCTTCAGCGTCGTCGGCAGCCGGCTTCACCTCGATCAGGCAGATCGATGCCGGCGTGCTCATCGTCGGTTACGCCGAACTCGGCCCGGCCAACGGCAAGCCGGTCATCCTGTTGCACGGCTGGCCGTATGACATCCACAGCTTCGTCGACGTCGCACCGCTGCTCGCCGCCGCCGGCCATCGCGTGATCGTGCCGCACCTGCGCGGCCACGGCAGCACCCGCTTCCTGTCGGCCGACGCGCAGCGCAACGCACAGCAATCCGCGGTGGCGCAGGACATCATCGCGCTGATGGATGCGCTGCGCATTCCGTCGGCGGTCATCGCCGGTTTTGACTGGGGTGCGCGCACCGCCTGCATCATGGCCGCGCTGTGGCCGGAACGTTGCCAGGCGCTGGTGTCCGTGAGCGGCTATCTGATGACCAACCTGGCGACCGCCAAGAAGCCATTGCCACCCAAGGCCGAGTTCGACTGGTGGTATCAGTTCTATCTCACGACCGAGCGCGGCGTGGCCGGTTACACGCAATACCGTCGCGAGTTCGCTGAACTGATCTGGAAGACGGCCTCGCCGAAATGGAATTTCGATGCCGCCACGTTCAATCGCAGCGCCGCCTCGTTCGACAATCCGGATTACGTCGCCATCGTCGTCCACAACTACCGCTGGCGCCTGGGCCTGGCCGACGGCGAACGCAAATATGATGCGCTGGAACGCCGTCTTGCCGAGCTCCCGGTGATCGGCATCCCGACCATCACGATGGAAGGCGACGCCAACGGCGCGCCGTTCCTGCCGCCGGCCGTGTACCGCAACAAGTTCTCGGGCAAGTATGAACATCGCAACCTCACCGGCGGTATCGGCCACAACCTGCCGCAGGAAGCGCCGCAGGAATTCGCCAATGCCGTGCTGGCGGTGACGAAGCTGTAAATTCCTTGAGCACAAAAAAACGCCATCCGCGCAAACGGATGGCGTTTTTGTCATTACGCGCCTGGCTTATTCGTTCAGGTCAGGCAGGAATACCGTCAATACGCCCACCAGCGGCAACAAGGAACACAGAAGGTAAACGTAAGCGATGCCGTACAGATCAGCCAGATGCCCGAGCAACGCCGCGCCGATACCGCCGAAGCCGAACATCAGGCCGAAGAAAACGCCGGAGATCAAACCCACCTTGCCCGGCACCAGCTCCTGCGCATACACCACGATGGCCGAGAACGCCGACGCCAGGATGAAGCCGACGAACACGCACAGCACGCCGGTCCAGAACAGATTGGCGTGCGGCAGCAGCAAGGCGAACGGCGCCGCACCCAGGATCGAGCACCAGATCACGCGCTTGCGCCCGATCCGGTCGCCGATCGGTCCGCCGAAGAAGGTGCCGGTCGCCACCGCCCCGAGAAACAGGAACAGCAGGATCTGCGAGTCGCCCACGGCCAGGTGGAATTTGTCGATCAGGTAGAAGGTGAAATAACTGGTGAAGCTCGCCATGTAAAAGTACTTGGAAAACACCAGCAAGGCCAGCACCAGCAGCGCTCTTTTGACCGCACCGGGGGACAGGTGATGATGCACCGCCGCCCTGGCCTTTTTGGCCCCTGCGGCCAGATGAGCGCGATACCAATTGCTCACGCGCGACAGCACCACGATCGCCACCACTGCGAAGATGCAGAACCACGCGATATTGGGCTGGCCGAACGGCACCACAAGCGCCGCCGCCAGCAACGGTCCCAGCGCCGAACCGGCATTGCCGCCGACCTGGAAAGTCGACTGCGCGAATCCAAAGCGACCGCCCGAGGCCATGCGCGCGATGCGCGACGCTTCCGGATGGAAGGTCGACGAACCGATGCCGATCAGCGCCGCCGCCAGCAGGAACCAGCCGAAGCCACCGGCCATCGACAACAGGACGATGCCCAGCAACGTGAACAACGCGCCGCACGGCAGCAGCAAAGGCTGGGGATGCTTGTCGGTATACATGCCGATCCACGGCTGTATCAGCGAGGCCGTGACCTGGAAGGTCAGTGTGATCAGGCCGACTTGCGTGAACGTCAGTCCGTAGTTTTGCTTGAGCATCGGATAGATGGACGGCAACAGCGCCTGGATCAGGTCGTTGATCAGGTGGGCGAAGCCGACCGCAAGCACGATGCGCAGCACCAGCGGTGAAGCGCCTTGCTGCATGCTCGCCGTCGGCGCGCCGGACAAGGCGGCGGGAGAAGATGTCTGGATGGTCATGGCAATGAAGATTGAAATGAGAGGAATGGTGGAGCGATAGCTGAATGGTATAGTGACACTTAAAAGCCGGAATGACATTTTTCGTCGATTAAGTGACAACCCCTCATCTTCGCTCCTGCGCCATGATCAATACCGTCCACTCCAGCCCCAAGGCCGCCCGGCTACAGGAATTGCCGCACGCAGTGGTCGCCTTCAGCCGCGACTTCAGCCACGACCAATTGCTTGCCACGCACTCGCATCCGCGCGGCCAATTGCTGTACGCCGCCGAAGGCGTCATGCAGGTGCGCACCTCGCACGGCCTCTGGGTCATCCCGCCGCAGCGCGCGCTGTGGGTGCCGTGCGGCCTGGCCCACGAAATCCGCATGCTCAGCGCGGTGCGCCTGCGCACGCTCTACATCCGCCCGCACGAATCGGAACTGATCGGCGCCGGATGTCGCCTGCTGGAAGTCAGCGCGTTGCTGCGCGAACTGATCCTCGCGCTGCTGCAGGAAGAATCCGACTACGACCTGCGCGGCCGGGGCGGTCATCTGGCGCAACTGATCCTGTCGGAAATCGACGGCGCCGCCGCCATCCCGGTCGTCATTCCCTGGCCGGCCGATCGTCGCGTGGTGGCGGTGTGCGAAGCCATCCTCGCCGATCCGGGCAACGCCAACTCGCTGGAGGACTGGGCCGAATTCGCCGGCGCCAGCCCGCGCACGCTGATCCGCCTGTTCCCGAAAGAAACCGGCCTGCACTTCCGCCACTGGGTGCAGCAAGTCCACATCACCGATGCGTTGTTGCATCTGTCGCAGGGCCAAGCGGTCGAGCGCATCGCCGAACGGCTCGGCTACAAAAGCGCGAGCGCCTTCACCAGCATGTTCCGCAGCGTGCTCGGCAAGACTCCCAGCCAGTACGGCGGCCTGGCGCGCCGGCACATTACCGCCGACATGTTGCAGCGCGAAAAGTAAAGGGCGAGGCGGCTCGGTGTTGCGGCGCAAAACGCGCTCCCTCGCGATCGGTTATCACGCGATGAATTAGTTTCATTGGACAGTGCCGAAGGCCGGGCGTAGTGTCGCTTTCCAACCGGTAGCTCTTGGTTAAAGAGAACCGACGACAGAATCAACAACCATAAAAGCCGGCGGACATACCCAGGGCAGCAGCTTCGGGACGTCACGCTTCAGGCGGAGACAACACAGGATTTTTCAAGCAAGAACGACTTCCATCGCCGGCGACGCATTGCGTCAGTCGCGAGGGCGTCCGTTCGCCCACGATTTCCTGCGATCGCATTTCCGAATTGAATTCGTTTTTCCAGCAGCGTCTTTCCAGTAGAACAAGCAGTGAAACAACAACAATTCTTATCCCAGGAGATTGCATGAACACCCTCAAAACCAGCATCAAATACGCCGCAGCGGCCTTTCTAGGCCTGCTCTACCTCGCCCAGTCGGTCAGCGCCGACACGCTCAGCGACATCCGCCAGCGCAAAAAAATCGTCATCGCCATCGACCTCGGCTCGCCCCCGTTCGGCATGACCGACGACAAGCTGCAGCCTTACGGTTCCGACGTCAGCGCCGCCAAGATGCTGGCCAAGGACCTCGGCGTCGAGATGGAAATCATCCAGGTCACCGGCCCCAACCGCGTGCCCTTCCTGCTGACCAACAAGGCGGACATCGTCATCGCCTCCTTCAGCATCACGCCGGAGCGCGCCAAGGTCATCAACTTCAGCGTGCCCTATAGCGCCTCGGAATCGGTGGTCGGCGCAGAAAAGACCATGCAGATCAAGAGCCTGGCCGACCTGGCCGGCAAGCGCGTGGGCGTGGTGCGCGGCAACCTGCAGGACACGCTGCTGACGCCGATCGTACCCAAGGGCACGATCCTGGTGCGCTACGACGATGACTCGACCAACGCCGCCGCGCTGCTGTCGGGCCAGGTCGACGCCATCGGCACCGCGAAGGAACTGGTGACCACCACGGCGCGCAAGAATCCGGGGCGCAACATCGAAACCAAGTTCTCGGTCAAGGTGGTGCCGCACGGCATCGGCGTGCGCAAGGAAGACACGGCGCTGCTGGCCTGGATCAACACCTGGGTGGTCGCCAACATGAAGAACGGCAACCTGGCAAAGTCGTATGAAGCGGCGGCCGGCGCGCCATTGCCCGACCTGTCGCAATACATGCCGAAGTAAATCAACAACCTCGTTCGGCGTCGGCGCCGCTGTTGCGGAACAGCCGCGCCGGCTTTTTTCACTTCTCACGAAAGCATCTCTTCAGTCATGAAAAATATCGGATTCATAGGCGTCGGCATGATGGGCCAGGGCATGGCGCACAACCTCGTCATCAAGGGTTTCAACGTCACCGTGATGGGCAACCGCAATCGCAAGCCGGTGGAAGAACTGGTCGCCGAAGGCGCACGCGAAGCGACCAGCCTGCAAGACCTGGTGGCGAACGTTGACGCCATCATCCTGTGCGTGACCGGCTCGCCGCAGGTGGAAGACCTGATCTTCCGCGCCGGCGGCATCCTTGAACACTGCCGCAGCGGCCAGATCCTGATCGACTGCTCCACCAGCGAGCCGATGTCGAGCGCGCGTATTGCCGGACAACTGGCGGCCAAGGGCGTCAGCTTCGTCGATGCGCCGCTGGCGCGCACGCCGGTCGAAGCCATGCAGGGTCGCCTCAACACCATGGTCGGCGCCGACGACGCCACCTTCGCCAAGGTCAAGCCGGTGCTCGAAGCGTTCTGCGAAAACATCTTCCACATCGGCGGCACCACCAGCGCGCAAAAACTCAAGCTGCTCAACAATTTCATCGCCATTGGCATCGCCACGCTGACGACGGAAGCGTTGGCCATGTGCGATGCGGTCGGCGTCGATCAGCGCAAGTTCTTCGACGTGATCAGCAAAGGCGGCGCCAACAGCGGCATCTTCCAGATGATCGCAGGCGGCATCCTCGAGGGTCGCTCAGACGGCATGAAGTTCAGCATCGCCAACGCCGGCAAGGACCTCGGCTACTACAACAACATGACCGCGCAGTTCGCCAACCCCTCCATGATCGGCCCGCACGTCTCGGCGACCTTGCAGCAGAGTGCCAGGGAAGGATTCGGCGAACAGATGCTGGGAGCGATGGTGCAGGCGCACAAGGACCGGCTGGCGGCGAAGAAGTAAGCGCCCACGCCGTCATGGCGACGGCTTGCTCTGACGTAGAAAACGGCCGCATTGCTGCGCGCCGTTTTTTTATTTTGGCGAGGTCCCGATATCTGGCTCATCCAGATCAGAAATCAGGAAAACGATAAATCCTCACGGCTCTGCCGCGTCAACCGGCCTGGCACTCATTTGTACGTTGTTTCGTCCGCTGCCCTTGGCTTTGTACAGGGCGCTGTCAGCCGCATTCAATACCGCGTTGATCGAGTCATGAATCCCGCTGTCGTACACCGCCGCACCAATGCTCACTGAAATGCGACCGCTCTGGCTTTTCGAATGCGCAATATTCAGTGCTTCAATAGCGCTTCGAATCTTTTCACCGACGAAGATGGCGCCGTCGGCATGCGTTTCAGCAAGTACGACAATGAACTCTTCTCCGCCGTAGCGCGCAGCAATATCGGAGCTGCGCGGCAACTGTACGGAAATGGCGCGGGCGACGGCGGCCAGGACCTCGTCCCCTTTCTGATGGCCATAGGTGTCATTGTAAAATTTGAAATAATCGACATCGATGAACAAAATAGAAAATATTCCTTCGCCGCGCCTGCTTCGACTCCACAGGTCGTCCAATGCATTATCCAGCGCCCGCCGGTTGAGAAGCTTGGTCAAATCGTCGATGCGCACCAACGCCTGCAATTTCTCTTCTGCATGCCGTCGCTTCTTCAGCTCATTTCGCAATATCAGGAAGAGCGCCACGCACACCGGTACGAACAGCAGCATCATGGAGCCGAGGGTATAGAGACTCTCTGTCCAATGTCTGAAGATATGCTTTTCGGAACGCCCGACAAAAACGACAAGCGGAGTTCCGGGAACATTTCTGAAGGCGTACAACCGCTTTACCCCGTCACTGAGGGCGCGCGCAAAGAAGCTGCCGCTATTTTGCTGGATCAGGGACTTTATCTTTAGAAAATTCTCGCTGGTACTGATATCACGACCAATCATCGACGCCGAGTATGGCAGCCGCATGTAGACCACTCCACTGCGAGAATACAGCGACATCACACCGTCTTCGCCCAATACGACTCCGCTGAAAAGCTCGCGGAAATAAGCAAGATCAAGCGCCATGACGACGATGCCCGCAAAGCCGCCGTCTTGATTGGACAGGCGCTTGGACAAGACGACAACCTGCAGACCCTTATCGAATTTGGCGATGATTGGCGGCGAAATATAGAGGCCGGTTTCCGGCTGATCCCGATGAACCGTGAAGTAGAGGCGATCGCCGTAGGTATTTGCCGGCGTCCCCGGCAAAGAGGAAACGACAACGCTACCGGCGTTGTCAAGCACCGCCATGACAACCACATGCTTCGCGACTGCAACGCCACCGAAAAGATAGGAATGTTGCTGATTGTGCGTGAGCTGCCTGAACATCGGGCTTTGATAACGATTGGCCAGCGCATCCAGCGACAAAGAGAGTATCTCGATATTTCGAACGATATCTCGCTGGGCCATCAACGTAATGTTTTGCGACGTCTCGATGGCATATTGACTTGCCTCCTCATGGCTCGCGTAGAGCATCCAGCCGAACAAGCCGAATACCATCGCCATCAGAAGCACCCCGCTTATTTTGAGAGCCTTCCCTAAACGCTTAATTTTGCAACTCCATCTACTCTTTTTGTTTGGACGAAAGCAAGATGAAAGACCGTGATGGTCGACACACGACCTTCACCGAAAACGCTTCCATGCTTGAAATCCGGTGGGCCCAATTAACTCACAAAAGCAGGTGTTCCGACAGATTTCCAAAACGCAACGTATGTCGGAGGCGACAGTTCTTTTTTTATTTTTGGCCCTGCAACGTGTTGTGCTACGCAACTGGAAGGCCCATGGGGGCATCGGATATTTCCATGAGGAAATGACCATGCACACTTCACCTGCGCAAGGTCGCGTGCACGATGTTTGCCGGAACGACATATCCGATTTCCGCAATGGGAGTCGGACGAATTGCTTAATTCGCCCGCTTTGAGAGCAGCTCCATGTGCTTGTCCAAGATCGACTGCAACTTCCCCTCCCGACGCATGTTTTCCAGCTGAAGATTCAATGCCTTCAGGTGCTTGATACATGGACTTGACCTGGTTATGGCGATGAAATTATCCGATTCCGAGACGTACGGTTTCAGGGCGACGAAGCTGCCGGTTTGCCCGGAGGAGGCCAGGTAGGCTAATCCGGGGTAATAGCCCGTAATGAGGTAATCGATGCGACGCAGTTCGAGCTTTTTGAAATTCATGTAGGTTTTTTGCTCGGCCTCCACCTGCAGATTCCCTTTCAGGAATTCATCGAAGCCGTTCCCGAACTGATTGCCAAGGGTGATGCCCCCCTTTTTTCCCATCAGATCGTTCCATCCCGAGTAACTGAAGCTCCTGTCCCTCGCAACAAAAACGGCAATCGGATTGGCAAACAGCGCGACATTTGCAAAGGTCAGGTACTCGCGCCTTTCGGGAGTGTCTTTGAGGGAGGAGATCATGTCGATTTCCCCTTGCTGCGCGCTTTTCAGTACCCGGTGAAAAGGACCGACATAACGCACTTCGTAGGGAACCCGGAGAGCGCTCAAGGCAGTCGTCGCGATCTCAATACTGGCGCCGGTCAGGTGTTTGCCGTCGTACCATTGCAAGGGGGCATAGTCGGAGTCGGCAGAAATGACGACTTTTCGACATTCTTTTTCTTGTGACAAAGCCCCCAGGGGAACCAGTGCAAGAAACAAGACACATCGGATCAGAATAGGCATGCGCGGTCTCCCTGCGGCTTGTATGTAATATTTTGCCGTATTGTTTCTACAATATAACCCGAATAAAACCAATCGTAAAAACTGAATGCAAAAACTGCCGGGAAGCGCCTTCGTGTTTTCGAGAGCGCAGAATTCTCTCGCCAACCGCCCCGCTTTCAGGAGACGTCAATAACTCCGCTGCTGACCGTCGATCTGATTTCACAATCAGGAAAACGAAAGCTGCATAACGCGACTTTCCTTTTTCCATTGAACTGAAAGTGATTCAAATCCAGCATGTCGCAACGTCTCCAAACGGCAGCGGAAGCTGCCATGGACCGATTACATCGGGCTAAGTCAGCGTGATAAAAATCGCGGCATTGAAACCGCAAGAAAAAGTCTGATAATAAGATGGAGGTAGAATATAGCCCGTCTTACGCGTGTTGCCGCGTACACCAAAAATGATAGCAGCTCGGCAAAGTATGGCACTGGAAGGGAATTCGACCGGTCGATCATCTCAACGTCGATGGTGTGGTGACGTGAAATAGTCTTGTCAGAAGAACGGCGATGACAGGTTCTTTCACCGATCTCATCGATGGAGACCAAGCGTCAGAATATTGGGAAAATGACATTGTGACTACATCATCAATTATTGCCAACAATATCGAAGCTATTTTTGTTGAATACCATAGCTGGCTTAGGACACGTCTTCGACGCACTGTCGGCGATGCGTTTGCGGCCGAAGATGTTGCAGCCGAAACATTTACACAACTGCTCGCGGCTCCGGTTACGCAGCATATTCGCGAACCCAAAGCATTATTGACCACAATCTCGCAACGTATCGTCTATGAAATGTGGCGTCGTCGTGATCTGGAAGAAGCGTGCTTGCAAGCGCTGGCGCACGGCAGCGGCGACCAATATGCGATCTCACCGGAAGATCAGATGCTGTTGCTCGAAGCGTTGCGTGCCATGGATCGTGCGCTGGCCGGCCTGTCGTCGCGCGAACGTACCGCGTTCCTGTTATACAAGCTTGATGATCTGACCTATCCGGAGATTGCTGCACAACTGGACATTTCGCCGAGTGTGGCCAGACGATACGTCGCCAAAGGACTCTTGCAGTGCTATAAAGCCTCGGGCTTTACATCCCTGGCTTGAGTTTTAACATGACCGAAGAAAAAATCGTCGAACAAGCGATTGAATGGATGCTACAGCTGGAGCTGCCCACCACTACCGAGGCAGATCGTGCCGCTTTTGAGCGTTGGCGTGCTGCTGATCGCCGTCACGAAACTGCCTACGCCAATCTGGCGCAATCGGTGAGTCAGTTTGATGTACCGCGTCAGCTAGGCGCGACAACAGAAGTATTGCGCACGACACTGCAACAACAGAAGGATCGCCGCAAGACGCTGCGGCGCATCGCTATTCTGGCGGGACTGAGCGTCGGCGCCGGAGCCTTGGTCAATCAAATCACGCCGATCCGCGGTATCAGCGCCGACTTGCATACAGGTACCGGCGAGCGTCAGACCTATACCCTGGCGGACGGCAGCGTCGTTATATTGAATGCACGCAGTTCCGCCGATCAGTGGATAGACCAGAGTCGACGCCTGATCAGACTGTTGAGCGGCGAATTGCAGATCCGGGTCGCGGCGCAAGCCCTGTCCCCCTTTTCAATAGAAACCGCACACGGCAGTACCAGCACCCACAATGGCACACTGTTGATTCGATCTCTGGCCGAGCGAACGGAAGTGGTGTCCTTGCAGGCGATAGCAGACCTTGCAACGCTCAAGGGCCAAAGCGCACGATTGCAGCCGGGCCAACATACATGGTTCGGGGAAGACTCCGTCGGCTTGATCAAGGACAATCGCGGCAATGAGAACTCATGGGTTGACGGTTATTACACGGCGCTCGACGCGCCGCTGATGGATGTGGTGAGCGCCTTGCGTCCCTATCGCAAAGGGGTGATCCGTCTGGAGCCGGTCATTGCGCAACTCAGAGTCAGTGGTGCCTTCCCGCTGGATGATACCGATCATGCCCTGACGGCGCTGGCCGCCAGTTTGCCGATTGCCGTCACGCGCGTCACGCCCTATTGGGTCACGATTTCTGCACGGGGTTAGCTGGCTCATCCAGCGATTGATTATTTAAAATACCTTCCCATTGTGCTGCGCGGCCTGCCGAGGCGAAAGCTGCCTCTCAGTCCCAAATCGATTCGGTCATAGCAATCAGCAGATCGACAACGATGCCCTTCCTCCATTACGACAATGCGACATCTATCCGCGAAGAGAATCTTGATGCCTGTCTTTGTCGCATCGCTGCTGGGCGGCGTCGTCGCGCCGGCTGCTGCGAACCAGACCGTTGCGGTATCTGCAACACTTGCCAAAGTCAGCTTCAACGTTCCTGCCGATCGGCTGGATCATGTTCTCATCGAAATCGCCAAATCCGTCGGGGGCATCATCTTGTTCGATCCTGCGTTGACGGGCGCGTTGAGATCGGCCGGGGTGCGGGGCAGCTTCACCGTTGAGGATGCGATGCGCGAGGCAATGAAAGGAACCGATCTGGAGGCTCGCGTCAATCCCGACGGATCATTCGGCGTGCATCGGCGTGCAGCCAAGACGACCTCGGCGATGGCGCCGGAGGCTCCTGCTGCATCCGCGTCCTCGTCGGAACCTGCTCGCTCCGTATTGCCGGCAATCGTCGTCAGCAACAGCAACGATGTCCAGGCTGGTCACAGCTATAACGACATCGGTTTCGTCGCACGCACTACCAGATCCGCCACCCGGACTGATACCCCACTGTCAGAGATTCCTCAATCGATCCAAGGCGTCACGATAGATCTGCTGGAAGGACAACAGGCGCAATCGGTCGTCGATGCCTTGCGCAACGTCAGCTCGGTCGCCTTCGAGCGCGGCGGCGGCGTCGATCAGGCTGGCACTCTTTATGTGCGTGGTTTTACTGCCCCGGTCATGAAAAACGGCGTGGCAGACCTGACTTCCTTGACGAACGTAACCAATGGCCGGGTCGCCGGATCGCGCTCGCTTACTTCACTGGATACGCCGATAGCGGCTATTGAACGGGTGGAAGTACTCGGCGGAGCCGACTCCATTATCGCCGGGGGGCCGATGGAGCCTGGTGGTGTCGTGAATATCATTACCAAGCGGCCACAGGCGGATTCGGTCAGAGAGATGACTCTGGAAATCGGCAGCGACGGGCACCGGCGTACGGCGCTCGATCTGGCGGGAAGCCTGCCGGCGGACCAGGTCTGGACTTATCGTACAGTTGTCTCCGCCACGCATGATGCGCGCACGCTCGATGGCTACGACGGCGCCCGCGAATTCTATCTTGCGCCATCGATAGGGTACAAACACGGCGGCACCTCGCTGGTAGTAGGAGCAAGTCATCAACTCGCGCGTTCGCCCTTCGGTGGTTATCAGAATGCGCGATTGACCGACCAAGGGCCGGGCCCGGATATCAGCACTTCGCCCTGGGGGCGTGCCGACGACCACAGCTATGCGGCAAAAACAGAGGTTTTTTATGATCTCGAACAACGCTTGGGAAACGACTGGGCATTTCTCAGCAAGGCGCAGTTCACCAAACTGCGTTACGACTCGACAGGGTACGTGTCCTGCTTGCCGGATGACTTGGGCTCGACCACCGGGGTTTGCTTGCCCGATCAATCGACACTCACCAGCTACAGCCGCTACATCGAAGCCAGCGTGCGGAAAAAACTTGAAACCGGTTCGTTGCAACATACGATCTTAGTCGGCATGAGCTATCGCCAAACGAAGCTGGGATCCTATAACGATCGTTATTCTGCTGACGCTGTCGGGGTGCCTTGGCCGCCGTCCGGAATCCAGCTCCCGCCCGTCACTGGGGAGAGAAGTCTTATCGCCACCGATGACACCATTTACTCCAGCAATGTCTTTTTGCAGGATCAATTGAAATGGCGGCGCTGGCATATCCTGGTCAATGTGGGCTACGAGCAGGAACGAAACAATTTTTCTCTCGACGTGGATCGTAACGGCGTCGAACGCGATACCTCACCACCCAGAAATTCTCCGGTGTATAACCTTGGACTCGCTTATCGGCTTAGCGAACGTGCAACGCTGTACGCAAACACATTTCGCAGTTTCACGCCGGGAAGCAGAGTTCTTGACTCGACACTCAATGGCGGGCCGCCCGGCACAATCGTGGCCCCTCCGACGACCGGAAAATCTGTTGAAATCGGTCTGAAACTGGATCTGCTGGATCATCGCGCGACGTTCTCCGCTGCACTCTACCGGGCGACGCATACCAACGTTTTACAATCTACCAATGCGCAACAGACTGCATCATCCTATGTGGACTATGTGTTGCTACCCTCGACTATCAGCCGCGGGGTCGAGTTGAACATAGCGGGGCGATTGATGGCGGGCTGGAATCTGACTGCCAGTTACAGCTATGTTTCCTTTCAATATGCCAAGCCTCCAGGCGACGATCCGCAACTGTCGCAATTTCCCCGGCATCGGGCCAGTCTTTGGAGCACCTACGATTTCCAGAAGGAAGCCTGGCGCGGGTGGGGCGTGGGCCTCGGTCTCACCATGCGCAGCGGATATCAGGCATTTAGTGAAACCGACACGCTGGTCCGTATAGCAGGTCAGACGCGAACCGACGCCAGCATTTACTTCCGATCCCGGCATGGCAGAACGACTCTGGGTATCAAAAACCTCTTCAATCGCCGTCTTTACAGCGATTTCTCGGCATCGACAATAGGCGTAGAGCCGCGTCGCACACTTCTGCTGACAAACATTTTCGAATTCTGATTGCAGCGGATGAGTCCGGATAGGGTGAAATCCTTGAAGGAAACATCAAATTAAAAATAATTTGTAACTGACCGTCATTTTTTCCGTCTCGTTGCACATACAAAGTAGAAAGCTTCTCCGAACTTCTCTTTGCATGAATTGACAATGTACGAAAAATACACCTCCTGGCTATTCCTGTTCCACATTGCACTATTGCCTCTGGCGCTGGAAAGCGCAGAGGGGGCGTGGCTGTACTGCGCAATCTCGGCGCTTGCGTTGCTCTTTTATGCGACGCGCCATCGCCCTCGACGGATGTTGCACAAGGTTTCAGTGCCAACACAGGGACTCGCCGGCAAACATCGTCTGGACAGCAAGATTCAGTTTTTCGCCCGCAAAGAGAGCATGTGGGATAACGCCGCTCCGACAGCCCGAGCACGGCGCCGGTACTGCGACGTGAATAGCGCCACCGGCGTCAGCCATGGCGCCCCTGTCAAACTCTTGACAGGCCTGGCGCACGACCGCCCCGGAATGACGTTGCTGATAAAAAAAATCAAGCTCGTCGCCAGAGGCATCCTTCACTTCCGTCGGACGCAGCGATGGCTGGCCTATTGGAATTCGACTCCAATGCGTGTCGAGTTGGCAAAGGCGATGCCCAAGCTATTGCCAAAAATCTACCGCCCTTACCAATCGCTGCGCCTGCGCAGTCGGGACCGGATCGACGTCCTGATAAGTCACTATGACTTTATCTGCCTGCATGGGCTTGAGCCGCTGATATTGAGTGCGACAAGGTCACCGGCGTTGCTCGGTAGCTTCACCGGAAAGTCCGGTGCTGTCTATGAACTGCGCTTGTCTGCAGCGTCCCCGCTTGAGCGGGAAGGCGAATTGATCTTGCAGCTGTATTGCGACCAACGGCCGCTGTTCTCCATTGCCTTCACGTTCTACAACAGCGACGCGAGCTGGTGTGTCGGCATCGGGTGTTTGCAAGGACCTAAAGGCTGCGATGCGCAGGAACGAGTCCGCAACGCCACCCGCGACATGTTCGGTTTGCGACCCAAAGCATTGATGCTGCGCCTGGCACGAGAAATCGGACGCACTTGTGGATGTACCAAGGCGATCCTGGTGGGAAATGAAAACCGTGTTCTGGTCCGCCAGATAAGAAGCGGGAAGCTACTCGCCGACTACGACGATTTCTGGCGGGAGATGGGGGCGTTGCGCCGGCCGGACGGAGACTACCAGATCCCTTGCGAAAACATCCGCCTTTCCAATCCGATGGACGTTCCTTCTCACAAACGTTCGGAAACGAGAAAGCGCATGTTGTTGACGGACCGCGCGATCGAAGCGGTACTCCTTGGTTTCAACAGGGTCTGACGACATGAATCCACTCGTACTCGTCGCGGAAAGCAGTGCCGAAATTGCCCATATTTTGTGCGCCCATCTCGAACGCGAAGGTCTGCGGGCAATTGTCGCGGTAGATGGCCAGATTGCGGTCGATTTATATTATTCGTCGCAACCGGATATTGTCTTGCTCGACCTCAAGATGCCTCGCGTCAGCGGCTTCTCGGTATTGACGGCACTGCGTGAAGCCGGCGATGCTCCCGTGATTGTCATGAGTCACCAAGACGATGTGCCCAGCAAGATTCTGGCCTTGCGTATTGGCGCAGACGATTATGTCGTGAAGCCCTTCAATGTCCACGAAATGGTCGGACGAGTGAAGGCAGTGTTGCGTAGGGTACGCAACGTGATTCACGCCTCCGTACTGCGCGTCAACGATATAGAAATTGATCTGGTCTCGCACGTGGTCATTGTCGGAAAACGGGAACGGCCGTCAAAGTTGGATTTGACGCTGACCGAATTCCGCATCCTTGCCTACATGGCGCATTTCCCGACCAAAGCCTTTACGCGCGCTGAACTTGTCAATGCATGTATTCCTGAGGGTGACACATTGGAGCGGACCATCGACGGCCACGCCAGCAAGCTACGGCAAAAGCTGAAGATGGCCGGCATCGAAGGATTCCTCGAGAGCGTACGGGGGGTCGGTTACCGGCTGGTGCAAATTCAATGAAGCAATCTCTGACGTTGGGACAGAAGCTGGTCTTGTATATGGCCGGCGCAACCGGCGTCGCGCTGATCGGATTGAGTGCCGGCATGTTCTTGTTCTATTGGATTGAATTCGAATTCGTCGCGGACGCGGCGAAGGAGGCGCCATGGCCTGAAGCGAGCGAATGGATAGTCATGTTCGCGCTGTGGCTGCTGGGCCTGCAGGGCTCTGCGCTGACCGCTATCCATTTCGGAAGGAAGCTGATTCTCCCGCTCAATAGCGTGGCCTCTGCCGCCCGACTCATTGCAACCGGTGATTTAAGTGCACGTGCCAGCTCGCGTCCCGAGAGCGCGACCTTCAAGGAAACACAGCATCTAATCGCCGACTTCAATACGATGGCGCATCAACTTGAGCTCAGCAGAAGCAACATGCGGACCTGGCACATGGTCATTTCGCATGAATTGCGTACGCCATTGACTGTCTTGCGCGGTAGATTGCAAGGACTCGCCGAGGGCGTCTTTTCACCGGATCCAACGTTGTTTTCCACGTTGATTGACCAGGTCGAAAGTCTGACGCGCATCGTCGACGATCTCGGCACCGTTGCCCGGACCGACAACGGTCATCTGGAATTGTTGCGCGAGTTCATCGATATCAGCAAGGAAGTGCAATCGGTCGTTTCGGTTGCAAGTCCCGTGTGCGCAGAAGCCGGGCTGAAAATTGAAGAGAAGCTGGAACCTGTCATGGTGTTTGCCGATGGCGCACGGATACGCCAGATCCTGCTTGCGTTGCTGGATAACACGAGGCGTTATGCATCGCCCGGCAGAGTGCGCGTGGAGACCTTTTCGCGCCGGCACTACGCCATATTGAGAGTCACTGACGAAGGACCGGGTCTCCCCGGCGAGGCTGGCTCATCCGTGTTCGACCCATTCTGGCGCGGTCAGAATTCCGGTACGACCGTGGGCACTAGTAGCGGCATCGGCTTGGGGTTGTCGATTGTTCAGGCGATCGCCCGCGGCCATGGCGGAGAAGCTTTTGCACGCAACGCCCATGGCGGCGGCGCCGTATTTGAAGTTCACTTTCCTCGACACACCAGAGAATAGATTCGATCAAGCCAGTCTTGTGCGGCACTTCTGCAGCGCTATTTACGGTAACAAAATATCGAAAGATCACGCAACCCACACACCGGCATCACAGTATCTCCACACAGCAGCGAGATACTGGATTCTGTGCTGGAAGATGGTCGTTGGGAGATATGAATTTATCTTTCTGACATTGACTTCACTTGCCCAGCTTTGAAATTCATTCTTTGTTTGCTCATCAGAAATTAGGGGAAGTGCCATGCCATCCGTAATAAATACCAATCTTGCCTCACTCAATACCCAAAGAAATCTGGGAGTTTCGCAATCCTCTCTGTCCACGTCGATTCAACGCTTGTCGTCGGGTTTGCGCGTCAACAGCGCAAAGGATGACGCAGCGGGATTGGCAATTGCCGACCGCATGAGCGCACAGGTCAAAGGCCTGGCAGTTTCACAACGTAACGCCAACGACGGCATCTCGTTGGCTCAAACCGCTGAAGGCGCGCTGAGCAACGTCACCGACAATCTTCAACGCATGCGCGAACTGGCGGTTCAGGCTTCCAACGGTTCGAACAGCGCTCAGGATCGCAAGACGCTGAACGACGAGTACAAGCAACTCTCGGGAGAAGTTTTCCGTGTCCTGAATGGCACCACCTTCAACGGCCAAAACCTGTTCACAGGTATCGGTTCCGGCGCCAGCGCTGGCACAGGTTCCGACAACGCCAACGTGTCGGCTTCCCTGACACTGACTTTCCAGGTCGGCGCCAACGTTACCGACAACAAACTGAATGACCAAATCAGCATCTCGCTGTCCGACTTGTCGAACGACAAGACAATTTCGACAGTTATCGGCACCAGCGCCAAGGGTCTGATCGGTCTGGGCACCACTACTTCGGTTGACGCTGCTCAAGTGACTTACACTTCGGCCAAGGCAGCTCTGGACAGCCTGTTCGCAACAGGTTCGACAATGACGTCCACAGCACTGGCAGCTTCGGCTGTGACTCTGCAAAGCGCCATCGACACCGCCAAGCTGGCCCTGGACAAGGCAATTGCCGATCCATCGGCACAAAGCGATGCACAAAAGGCGATCAAGAACCTGGACAACGCGATCAACCTGATCTCGTCCAAGCGCGCAGAGTTCGGTGCAGTTCAAAACCGCTTCAGCGCCGTTATCAGCAACTTGCAGATTTCGAGCGAAAACATCACCGCTTCGCGCAGCCGTATCATGGATACCGACTACGCGGCAGAAACTGCAAACCTCACACGTGCGCAAATTCTGCAACAAGCAGGTACGGCGATGCTCTCGCAGGCGAACTCCGCACCGCAAAGCGTCCTGTCTCTGTTGAAGTAGTCTTAAGAGCCATGTAGGATAATATGCGGAGAATATGTAGGTATTCTCCGCATATTCCTTGATGAAGGAGTAAGAACATGTCGATTTCCCCGCTTAATATCACAGCTGCAGGTGACTCCGGTTCGTACACGCCGGTGCAGCCGTCCAACACCAAACCAGATCCAGTGGTATCGACAGTTGCGCCTGTGGCAACCCCGCAAGCACAGCGTTCGACCGAAAGCGATGTAGCTGACGCTGTTGATAAATTGAATGACTTTGCCAGCAAGAATGCATCGGACCTCAATTTCTCGCGCGATCAGGAAACCGGCAAAACGATTGTGAAAGTTGTCGACAAGGCAACCGACGCCGTCATTCGCCAGATTCCAAGCGAAGAAGCTGTCGCTATCGCAAAGTCGATTGATAAGATGCAAGGTTTGTTGATCAATCACAAGGCGTAAGTCTGCTACGAACTGTTGGAGCATTTTTAATATTCATGCGCAAGCGCAAAATTTGCGCATGGTATATTTCGCCCCGGTAGTTCATAACAGATTTTTATTTTTCTGTTGCATGTCATCAGAACCCCATCAAGAGTTCACACTCAATGATGTGAAGCCAGCCAGCTTTATCACTCTTGTCTGATTTCAGCATCGTATTTTGCGCTCAGCGCATAGATTTCAGGAGATAGCATGGCCACCTCTACCGGGACAATCTCGACCTCGGCCGGTCCCCTCGACGTAGCGACCCTCGTTTCCAAACTGATGGGTGCTGAGGCCAAGGTTCTCGACCCGCTCACTTCGCAAGCCAGCAGCTACAACAGCCTGATTTCCGCCTATGGAAATCTGAAAAATGCGGTTTCCACCTATCAAAGCGCACTGAAGGGCCTGACTGCTGCAAGTTTTGCTGCGCAAAAGTCCACCGTGTCCAATAGCGGCACCGGCACGACTTTGACGACTGATCCGTTCACGGCCGACGTGAACACGGACGACTCCACCAAGGTATTGGCGCAAAAGATTCAGTCTGCCGGTTACCCGAGCTCACAACAGTTCGCTGCCGGCGACTCCGTCGCGATCAAGATCGGCACCAATCCGCCGACCTTCGTCACCTTGCAGGCAAACGCTACCCTGGTAGGCGTTCGCGATGCAATCAATGCCTCAAAGGCCGGCGTGACCGCCAGCATCGTCACTGACGGCACCGGCGATCACCTGGTTATGGAATCGAACACCGCCGGTACCGCCAACACCATCAAGGTGCAGGCGAACAACAGCCTTGCCGGCCTGGCTTACGACCCGTCGAGCTCAACACCGAGCACAGTGACGCAAATCCAGGCGCCACGCGATGCCACTGCGGCGGCCTCGGGTACTTATTCCGTGTCGGTGTCGCAATTGGCGCAGGCGCAAAAAATCACCTCCACCGGCTTTGCCGCCGGCTACTCGTTTGATTCGGGCATTCTGGCAATCAAGACCGGCACCGGCTCGACCGCCATCATCAAACCGGCGACCAACACGCTGGCCGGCGTACGCGATGCCATCAATGCCAGCGATGCCGGCGTAAGCGCGACCATCGTCAGCGACGGCACCGCAGCCCATCTGGTCCTCACGGCCAAGGACAGCGGCTCCGCCAATTCGATACGCGTCACCGGCACCGGCAGCTATTCGGCGCTGACCTTCGACCCGAGCGGCAAGTATTCGTCGCCAGGTGTCGCCACAGGCCAGACGTATGATGCAGGCACAGGCGCACTGACGCTGAAAGTCGGCAATACGACCACCAATGTCGCCCTCTCCGGCGCGGGAAAAACCCTGCAGGACGTGCGTGACGCGATCAATACCGCCAATGCGGGCGTGACTGCCAGCATCACCAATGACGGCACGCAAGACCATCTGGTCCTGACGCCATCCGGCACCGGCGCGACCAGCCCGGTGTCGTTGACGGGCACTGGCGACTTCGCCAATCTGTCCGGCAGCACGATGGGACAATTGCAAGCTGCGCAAGATGCGAAACTGAGCATTGACGGCACCACCGTCACCAGCCCGTCGAATACCGTCAAGGACGCCATTTCGGGCGTGACGCTGAACCTGACCAAAGTCACTACCGCGGCTGACAATTTCTCACTGACCATCTCCAACGATACGACGGGCGTGACCAGCACAGCGACCACGTTCGTTTCCGCCTACAATGCGCTCGCCAAGTCGATCACCGATCTGACCAAGCAGACACCTGCAACCACGCTCGGCCAGGCGGGCACTTCTTCGCCGCTGGCAAGCGAATCGTCAGTGCAAAGCATCCTGACCCAGTTGCGCAGCGCCCTTCTGGGCAACGTTCCTGGCGGCAGCGGAATCAGCTCGCTGACTGACATCGGCATCGGCTTCCAGAAAGACGGCACGCTGGCGCTGGACGCTACCAAATTGTCGACGGCAACTACCAAGAATTTTGCCGGCATTGCCAATTTGTTCACGTCGACCGCGACCACCAACGCCGACGGCACGACAACCGGCACCAATGGTATTTTGACCAATGTACAAAAATTGGTCGACGGCTTCCTCGCCGATGGCGGTATTATTGATACCAAGACCAAGGGGTTGCAGGCCAGCCTGAAGATCAACACGGATCGCCAGACTGTCATCAACACCCGCCTGAGCAGTATGCAGGATCAATACACCAATCAGTTCAATGCACTGAACTTGACGCTGGCCAGCATGGCGGCTACGCAAAGCTATCTGACACAGCAATTGGCCAACTTGCCCAAAGCCGGCAGCTGATCGTTAAGCGAACACAGGAGAGGATAATGTTCGGAACCATGCAACGAGGCGCAAACGCCTATGCGAATATCGGCGTTGAAACCGGTGTGATCGCAGCAAGTCCGCACAAACTGATCACCATGCTGTTTGATGGCGCCCTCGTTGCGATCGCGATGGGCCAGAAATACATGAAGGCCGGCGACATCAAGAACAAGGGCGAATCGATCACCAAAGCCATCCTGATCATCGAGAGCGGTTTGCGTGCCAGCCTGAACAAGAATGTCGGCGGTGAAATCGCCATGAACCTCGATGCTCTGTACGAGTACATGGGACGCCGCCTGCTGTCGGCAAATATCGAGAATTCGCAGGAAACTCTGGACGAAGTGCATGGCTTGCTCGACGGACTGCGTGAGGCATGGGAACAGATCACACCGAATGCAGCCGATAGCTCTCAGGCAGCTGCCTGAGCACGGCGTCGACGATTTTCTCCACTCACAGTCACCCGAAAGCACAACACCATGGACGGTGCAGAAGTCATCTCCCTTTACGAGTCGATTGCCGACCTGACTGACCAGATGCTGGCCGCAGCACGCAAGGAAGACTGGGCATTGCTGTCCAAGCTTGAGATCGACTGCGCCCATGTCGTCGACTTTCTCAAACGCAATGAACTTGAGGTCGTGCTGAGCGACGATCGGCGTGATCGCAAGATCGAAATCCTGAAGAAAATCCTGGAAGACGATCGCGACATCCGCAAGCTCACCGAACCCGGCCTGCAAAAGCTCTCCTCCCTGATCCAGAGCACCAGCACCGAGCGAAAACTGGCCAACACCTACGGCATGAATCAAAGAGGCTAGTAATGATCCCCCGGGCCGACATCGCCATGACCGTCCAGCCCGTAGCCGCCGTCGATGCGCCAACGGCGATAGTTTCGGTCGCCGACGCAAAGCAGGAAGCCTTCAGCCGCCTCGCGCAAATCGCCAACGGCCAGCAATTGCAGGCCAAGGTCCTCTCGACCTACAACGACGGCAGCTATCTCGTTCGTATCGCCAATACCGCGGCCCGCATGGTCTTGCCGACCTCGACGGGCACCGGCGACACGCTGCAGCTGACCATGGTCGGCAAGGATCCACGTCCTACTTTCCTGCTGACGGAGAGCACCCGCGGCGAAGTTGAAGAAGGCGAGAGCTCCGAAGTCTTGCTGAGCACCGCCGGCCGGGCGATGGAAAAGGACATGAAGTCGCTCAAGGCGACTCAGCAAGACCTTGCCAACGTCGTCACACGCGACAATCAGCTGGAAGAAGGCGACGCAAAAAATGCGACGCCTAACCCACTCGGCCCCGAAAGCACAAAGACCTCGCTCAGCACCGCCGGCAAACTCGTTGATGCCCTGCTCCACGCCTCCGAAGAAAGCGACCTGCCCAGCGCCATCAAGCCCAACCGTCCGCTGGTCGCCAATCCGACCAACAACACACCGCAACTGGCGGACGCCCTGCGCGACTCGGTCGCGTTAAGCGGCGCTTTTTACGAATCCCATGTGGCCGAATGGGCCGACGGCAAGCGACCGATGGCGGAACTGCTCAAAGAGCCTCAGGCGCAACTGACGCAGCAGACTCAGTCCGGCGTTGCCAGCCTGCTTAACACCGCGGATCCCGCCAATACGCAAATGGGACAATTGATCAACCTCCAGCTCAATGCGCTGGAGCAACAACGTATCGTCTGGCATGGTGAAGTCTGGCCCGGCCAGCAGATGGAATGGGAAATCAACCGGGATAGCCCTGACCAGCAGCAGCAAGCCCCTCTGGAAGACGAACACGCGCCATCCTGGCACAGCGTGGTGCGCTTCAACTTCGAACATCTGGGGGCGGTATCCGCCTCAATACGACTTATCGGCCAGCAGATCCACATGCAGGTGCGCACCGACAGCGACGTCACCGCAGCGGCCTTGCGCGCCAATGGCCGCATGCTGTCCGAATCCATGGAAGCGGCCGGCTCTTCTCTCGACTCCCTGATTGTGAAACGGGATGAACAAGCCTAAGCTCCCCTACCAGAATGCCGTTGCGCTGGCCTACAATACCAACCAGGCGGCCCCAAAGGTCGTCGCCAAAGGCAGCGGCCTGGTCGCCGAAGCCATCATCGCGCGCGCCAAGGAAAGCGGCGTATTTGTGCACGAATCAAAGGAACTCGTCTCGCTGCTGATGCAGGTTGACCTCGACCAGCAAATTCCTCCCGCTCTTTATCGCGCGGTGGCGGAACTTTTGGCTTGGTTGTACCGCATTGAAAATATGCAATTGGACCGCAGTGATGTATGATTAGGGGTTAGATTAAATACTGCCCTTTTGGGATATAAGTCTACCCTTCTATCCTTTGATTTGAGACGCATAGACGCACAGATGGCAAACAACGACGAGATTAAAGACGACAGCCCGTACCGCGTACATTCGCGCCGGGAAATCGTATCCCTGCTGAATAGCATGATGGAACGCAATCAGCTGCTGAGCCTGCTCATCAAGGGCGGCTCAGAGTCTATCATCACGTCGATTCTGGACATTGATGAAGACCAGAACAGTGTCGTCATCGACGCGGCGCCAAGCGCCTCGCTCAATCTCAGCATCCTGCAAAGCACCCGCATCGGCTTCGAAGCGCTGTACAACAACATTCGCATCACGTTCAATGTCGACCGGGCGAAACACTGCGAATTCCAGTCGCGCCCGGCGCTCAAGATCGACATTCCGGAAAGCCTGGTGCGCCTGCAGCGCCGTGAATATTTCCGCATCGCCACCCCGATCGCCAAGCCGTTGCGCTGCACGTTCCGCGTGACGCAGGATGACGGCTCGTTTATCACGATCGTCACCATGCTCAACAACATCAGCGCCGGCGGCGTCGGCCTGACCGATGAGAAAAAGATCCTGGACAATACCATCGGCCGCATTTACGAAGACGTTTCGCTTGAAATGACCGACAACACCATCGTCACGGTCAAACTGGTGGTGCGCGATTGCAAGGAAGCCAAGCTGACTTCCGGCAAGACCGTCAATCGTTTCGGCTGCGAGTTTGTCGACCTGCCCCGCGCCGTTCTGGCAGCGGTTCAGCGCTTCATTACCAAGCTGGAACGTGAACAGAACGCCAAAGCATCGGGCATGATGTAAAGCACGCCAATAAGCTTCGCGAACAGCGTCGCACAATCAAAAAGAGCTGCCGAGGCAGCTCTTTTTCATTTCCCATCCGACAATATCAACAACCGGATCGGCCAAGAGACGGGGTCACACCTGCATCGTCATGATGTCGCGATAAGCCGACACCAGCTTGTTACGCACCTGGAGGCTGGTCTGGAAAGAAATACTGGATTTCTGCATGGCAATCATCACGTCCGACAAATTGATGTTGTCGTCACCCATGGCGAATGCTTCGGACATTTTCTTGGATTTTTCTTGCGAGGCATTCACTTCATCGAGCGAATTTTTCAGAACGCTGGCAAAATCCACCCTGGGCGCAGGTTTTTCGACACCGGTGATACTTTCCACCGGAGCAACATTTCCCTGAGCGCGCGCAGCAGCAGCCTTCAGCTGGGACACCATCGCTTCGATCCTGCTCGTATCGATCATACTCGTTGCCAATTTTGCACCTCTTCGAATTCAATCAAGCATCTGCGATCACACCTCGCAATCACAATTCCCGCTTCTACAACGGCAGATTAGCATGCCATCCCCTGCATTTCGCAACAATAAGCGGGGAAATAGCCATTCTGTTCCAGAGATCAAATTTTCGCTCTGGCAGGACAATCCACACTAAGCAAAAAACCTATATGGGTAGGGAAGCAGTGAAGCAAATCACACATAGCCACAAGCTCGGCAGCACATGCAAGGGGAAATCATGGCGGTAGCAGCCGATGGCACGCTGACCAACGACAGCAACGCCACAGCCACTGAAGGCACGACTTCGGGCGAGCACTCGTCCCAGGAGCCGCCGCGTAACGGCGTCGTCCGCTATGCGCAATCGCCTCAGGGTCGCCGCGTCCTGCTGATGGTCGCAGCCGCAGCGGTCATCGCCTTGATGATAGGTATCTGGATGTGGAGCCAGAAGACCGAATACCGGGTCCTGTTCTCCAATTTCTCGGACCGCGACGGCGGCGCCATCGTTGCGTCGTTGCAGCAGATGAATGTCCCGTACAAGTACTCAGAAGGCGGCAGCGCCATTCTGGTGCCTGAAACCATGGTGCACGACGCACGCCTGAAACTGGCGTCGCAAGGCTTGCCCAAGGGCGGCAACGTCGGTTTCGAACTGATGGAAAACCAGAAGCTGGGCGTGTCCCAGTTCCTCGAACAAGTCAACTTCCAGCGCGCCCTTGAAGGCGAGCTGGCGCGTTCCATTCAATCACTGTCGGCTGTGCAGGCCGCCCGTATCCACCTGGCCTTGCCCAAGGCGTCGGTATTCGTGCGCGACCAGCAAAAGCCGACCGCCTCCGTCATTCTGAGCCTGTACCCGGGCCGCGGACTGGATGCCCAGCAAGTCAGCGCCATCGTCCACCTGGTCGCCAGCAGCGTTCCCGAGCTGTCGCCCAAGAGCGTGACAATCGTCGACCAGAACGGCAACCTGCTCTCGGATACCACCAAGCAACCGGCCAACGGCCTTGATCCGACCCAGCTTAAATATGTCCAGGATCTGCAGCAGGACATCATCAAGCGCGTCGAATCGATCATCGCCCCAATCGTCGGCACCGGCAACGTCCGCGCCGAAGCAACCGCCGATGTGGATTTTTCGCGCAGTGAACAAGCCGCCGAGACCTACAAGCCGAACCAGACTGCCGACACCGCCGCCGTTCGCAGCAAGCAAAGCAGCGAATCGCAGAACGGCAACTCGAGCACGTCCGGCATCCCTGGCGCCCTGACCAACCAGCCCCCTGCTCCGGCCACCGCACCGATCGTCAATCCGCCTGCGGTAGCGGGCGCTGCGGGCGCCGCCGGCACTGCTGCTGCACCGGCGACCAGCTCCGGCACCTCGCATAAGGACGCCACGATCAACTACGAAGTCGACAAGACCGTACGTTACGTCCAGCAACCGATGGGCGGCGTCAAGCGCCTGACGGTTGCAGTGGTGGTCAATTACAAGCGCACCATGGACCAGACCGGCAAGGTCGTCATGAAACCGCTGACCGAAGCCGAGCGCAATCAGATCTCGGATCTGGTCAAGGAAGCAATGGGTTTCAACAAGGATCGCGGCGACTCGCTGAATGTGGTCAACACACAGTTCAGCAGCGAGATGGAACCGGAATTGCCATTGTGGAAACAGCCGGACATGATCCAGCTGGCCAAGGAAATCGGCAAGTACGTCCTGCTTGCAGCCGTGTTGCTGTACCTCTACTTCGGCGTGCTGCGCCCCATCATCTGGAAGCTGTCCGGCCGCGAAGAACGCGAAGCCAAGGAACGCGCCGAAGCCGAAGCCAAGGCTGCCGCCGAAGCCGCCGCAGCGATGTACGATCCGGACAATCCGGACGCCATCGTCGAGCTGTCGCCCGAAGCCGCAGAGGCCGACGCTCGCTCCGAGTACAAAAAGAACCTCGAATCCGTCAAGCAACTGGCCAAGTCCGATCCGAAGCTGGTTGCAAGCATCATTAAGGCATGGGTGAACAATGAGTAACGAAGGCATTCAAAAAGGTGCCATCCTGATGCTGGCGCTGGGTGAGGACGAGGCCGCCGAGGTCATGAAATACCTCGGCCCCAAGGAAGTCCAGAAGCTGGGCGCGGCCATGACCACCTTGAAAAACATCAGCTTCGAGGAAATCAACGGCGTGCTCGATGATTTCCTGGCGCAGACCGGCCAGGCCTCGTCGATCGGCCTCGATTCGGACGAATACATCCGTAGCGTGCTGACCAAGGCGCTCGGCGACGACAAGGCCACCTCCCTGCTCAATCGCATCTTGGGCGGTCGCGACGCCAGCGGCATCGAAAGCCTCAAATGGATGGATGCGCAATCGGTCGCTGAACTTATTCGCAACGAACACCCTCAGATTATTGCGACGATCCTGGTTCACCTCGAGCGCGACCATGCTTGCGATATTCTCAACAATTTCACCGAGCGCCTGCGCAACGATGTCATTTTGCGTATCGCCACCCTGGACGGCGTGCAGCCGACGGCATTGCGCGAACTGAACGACGTGCTGACTAAGCTGCTGACCGGCAACGAAAGCCTGAAGAAGCAACAAATGGGCGGTATCCGCACTGCTGCGGAGATCCTCAACTTCATGTCCGGCGAGAGCGAAACATCGGTGATGAGCAACCTGCGCGCCTACGACGAAGACATGGCGCAAAAGATCATGGACGAAATGTTCGTGTTCGAGAACATCATCGACATCGACGGTCGCGGCATCCAGCTGCTGCTGCGCGAAGTGCAATCGGAATCGCTCATCGTCGCACTCAAGGGCGCCTCGCAAGCGCTGCGCGACAAGATTTTCGGCAACATGTCGCAACGTGCTGCGGAAATGATGCGGGAAGACCTGGAATCCAAGGGGCCTGTGCGCTTGTCGGAAGTCGACGCGCAACAAAAGGCCATCCTGCAAATCGTCCGCCGCCTGGCCGACGAAGGCCAGATCGTGCTCGGCGCGAAGGGCGAAGATGCATTCGTCTAACGCCGCTGCGACCGGCGCATGCGGCCTCCACGGCCGCATGACGCCGATCGCATCCATGGCTCAGCCTTACCGGATCTGAAATGGCTTCAAGAAACAACATCATTCCCAAAGAACAGATGACGCCTTACCAGCGTTGGGAAATGGCGTCCTTCGACGAGCCGCAGGAAGAAATTCCGCCGCCCGAAGAACAATTTGTCGAAGAAATTCCGCCGCCGCCTTCGCTGACTATCGAAGAGATCGAGGCCATCCGCGAACAGGCCCGCCAGGAAGGCTATGCAGAAGGCCAGCAACAAGGCTTGCAGGCAGGCCGCTCGGAAGGCTACATGGCCGGTTTGCAGCTCGGCCAGACGGAAATCAACGAGACCATCCAGCACCTGCGCCAGATCGCCGTATCGTTCGGCACGGAAGTCTCGCAGACCAGCGAAACCATGGCGCCCGAATTGCTCAATCTCGGCCTCGACATCAGCAAGGCGATGATCAAGACGGCGCTCACCGTCAAGCCGGAACTGATCCTACCGACCATCAGCGCCGCCATCCACTCGTTGCCAAGTTTGCAGTTGCCCGCCCTGCTCTATCTGCAGCCGGACGACGCCGCACTGGTGCGCGAACATCTCGGTGAAGAACTCAGCCAGAACGGCTGGCGCCTGGTCGAAGACCCCGAACTGGAACGCGGCGGTTGCCGCATGGAAACCGGCACCAACCAGGTTGACGCCACCGTGCAGACGCGCTGGCGCCGCATAGCCGAATCCCTCAGCAAGCAGCTTGACTGGCTGGAGTAGCGCCATGTGCGCATCGCTCCCCACTGTCTCGCTCAACGTGTACAAGGTGCAACGATGAATTCGCCGATGCCCTCACATTTCAGCCGCTGGCAGGCCTATCTGCACAATTGCAGCGGCCTGGTGGCGATGACTGAACCGACCCAGCTTTCCGGACGCATCACGCGCGTCGCCGGACTCGTCATGGAAGCCGTCGGACTCAAATTGCCGGTCGGCAGCCCGTGCACCGTACCCTTGCCGAATGGCACCCTGATCGAAGCAGAAGTCGTCGGTTTCCAGGACGAACGACTGTTTTTGATGCCGCAGAGCGACGTCGAAGGCATCGTGCCCGGTACCCGCGTCTACCCCGTGGAACCGGTCAAGCCGCCACCGCGCACCGGCCCTATCGCCTACGTGCGCCGCGCAGATGAACACAGCCGCCGCCTGCCCGTCGGCGACGAATTGCTCGGGCGCGTGCTCGACGGAGCCGGTCGTCCGCTGGACAACCTGGGGCCGCTGCATACTGAAAATTCCGCCCCCCTCAGCGTGCGCGCCGCCAATCCGCTGGGACGCGCGCCCATCGAAGACATCCTCGACGTCGGCGTACGCGCCATCAACAGCATGCTGACTGTCGGACGCGGCCAGCGCATGGGCCTGTTCGCGGGCTCCGGCGTCGGCAAGAGCGTTTTGCTCGGCATGATGGCCCGCTACACCAGCGCCGACGTCATCGTGGTCGGCCTGATCGGCGAACGTGGCCGCGAAGTGAAGGAATTCATCGAACACATCCTCGGCGATGAAGGCATGGTCCGCTCAGTGGTGGTT
>Ga0105240_10000565_pt1 | contig 68589 bp, 59 predicted proteins | sample KBSC54metaG_FD_80426 | JGI IMG/M metagenome (GOLD analysis project Ga0105240, IMG submission 80426) | Corn rhizosphere microbial communities from Kellogg Biological Station, Michigan, USA - KBS C5-4 metaG | ecosystem: Host-associated > Plants > Roots > Rhizosphere > Soil | place: Michigan, USA... | reverse complement strand
TGGTGGCCGTGGGCGCCTCGACGGGTGGTCCGGGCGCCCTGGTCGAGCTGCTGCGGCATCTGCCCGCCGATTTTCAGCTGCCCATCCTGCTGGTCCTGCACATCGGCGAGCCGTTCGGGATCGCGTTCGCCGACTGGCTGGACGGCCAGACACAACGGCCGGTCGCCTTCGCGCGCGACGGGGAGCCGCTGGCGGCGGCGAAGGGCCGCGTGGTGATGGCCCCTCCGGATCGGCACCTGGTGGTGCGCGGCGGGTCGATGCACCTGACCCAGGATCCCGAACGCCATTCGTGCCGGCCCTCCGTCGACGTGCTGTTCGAGTCGGTGGCGCGCGAGATCGGGCCGGGCGCGGCGGCCTGCCTGCTGACGGGCATGGGGCGCGACGGCGCCGCCGGCCTGCTGGACATCCGCCGCGCGGGCGGACTCACCATCGCGCAGGACGAGGCGTCGTGCGTGGTATGGGGCATGCCGCGCGAGGCGGTGCTGCTGGACGCGGCCGAGCGCGTCTTGCCCCTGCGCGAGATCGCCACCGCGCTGGCCGAGCTGGGACCGCGGCGCTAGCAGCAATGCCGTTCACTTGAGCGCCAGGACGCCAGGACGCCAGGTCAGGCGTCAGAATGATTCGGCGAACAGGTCGGCCGGCGCGACCGAAGCTATTTCGAGAGCGGCGCCCGGGCGCGCTGTTCCAGGCGCGGAAACAGCAATCCGGGCAGATCGTGGCGGCCCCAGGTAAAGATCACGGCCACGGTGGGCATGAACCAGATCAGGTGATTGCCGTGCATCTCGCGGTAGCTGACCTCGATCGCGATCAGCACCAGCGTCACGAAGGCCACCAGGTGGCGGGCCTCGATGGCACGGCGGAAGGCCAGCGCCACGGCCACCGCGACCGCCCCGGCCTGGAACACCGAGAACAGGAAGTGCAGCTCGACGGGCGTGACGCTGTACAGGCTGGTCGAGTCGTAGGCCTTGAAGCCGTGAAACAGAAAGACGTTCCGGATCAGCGCCGGCGCGTCCCACAGCAGAAAGGGCACGAACGGCAGCATGCCCAGCACCCCGCCCACGATCAGGCGCGGCGGGATGCGCCGCCGCAGGAACAGCACGATCAGGAACGCGCCCGGCGCGAACCGCGCCGAGAAGGACAGCCCGGCCATCAGCCCTGCCAGCAGCCACTGCTTGCGGGCCACGAACGCCGCGGACAGCAACACCATGAAGATGGGGAAGATGTCCTGCGCGCCCTGGTTGAACGTCTCGTGGTACAGGCGCTCGGGCAGGAACGTCAGCGCGCACGCCAGCAGCGCGGCCGACACCCGTTCCCCCAGCGGCTGCAGGCGGGCGCCCGAAGCCCCGGGCGTCCAGCCGGCCAGATAGGCGACCACGGCGCCGGTGGCCACGCAGTAGATGATGTTCGTGATCTTCAGCCCCAGGCCGTTCGTCAGGAACCCCGCCAGCGCATAGGCGAAGATCATGGTGGGGCCGTACTTGTAGCCAAAGTAGGCCGGGTCGTTGCCGATGGGCGCCACGCTACGCACGAACGGGTTGGTGTGCTCGACGAACAGGTACTTGGCGGCGTTCTCCGTCGTCCACCCCAGATCGTTCATGCCGACATGGAAGCTGGCCCGGATGATGGGGACCGCGCGGACGATCTCCCACAGCAGCAGCGCGGACGCGAGCACCGCCTCGGTCGTCAGCACGAGCCGGGGGACCGGGCGCGCGGGGGTTCCCCGCCCGAAGCCGAGCGCCAGGATCATCAGCGCCAGCACCTCGAAGCAGGCCAGCTTCACGAACGGCTGGTTCCAGTCGTAGCGATGGAACAGCAGGAAGATCAGATGGTACGCCGCCAGGACCAGCAGCGACGAGGCGAGAAAACCGAGCTCGCGCAGGCCGACCGCTTCCGAAGAACGCTGGGGGGACGATTCCATGTGGGCCGGGCAATCTACCGCAGACGCCGTCCGCCAGACCAGTTCAGCCGCCCGCGCCCACCTTCAGGTCCAGCCAGTCGGCGTGGGCGTTGTCCAGCGACGTCGCCGGCGGGGCGATCTCGGCGGTCAACAGCAGATCCGTCTCCCCGTGCAGGGGTACGGCGAACGGGACGGCGGCGTGACCGCTGGGCAGGGGCGGGCTCTGGAACAGGACCCTCTTCCCGTCGATGGTCGTCACCTTGAACACGATGGTGGTGGGGTGGCCGTCGACGTCGTCGTCGATGCCCACCAGCCCGGTCAGGCGCTGCCCGGCGCGCGGGACGCGGATCTCGATGCGCGAGGGGGCGTGCGTGGCCATGCCGGCGTCGAAGACCCGTCCGGCCACGCGCAGCTGGCCGCCGCCGAACGCGCGCCCCACGGACAGGCGGAACGCCCCCTGGGAGTAGCGCGCGATCTCGACGTTCCCCACCGCCAGCGGTGGCGCGGAGGAGCGCAGCAACCACCAGGTCTCGGCGCGCTTGAAGACCTCGACCGGCCCGACCTTCTCCGCGACCCTCTGGGGGACGTCGGCCCCGCCGCGCGCCACGAACCACCGATATTCCCCCAGCCAGGGCGCGCCCTGGGGGCGCTGGATCGGCAACTGGAAGTAATGCCCCGAGTCGTTCTCCAGAAAACCCGCGTTCTCGGCCGTCACCCAGGCCGGGGTCTGGGTCATCATGCCGCTGAACGCGTCGCTGGACGTGTCCGTGTCGCCCACCAGCGGCCGTACGTCGGCGAAGGCTGGGATCGCCTTCGTGAGCGTGGTGAGGCCCCTCAGCTCGCGGTTGAAGATCTGCAGCCGCGCCCCCAGGAACAGCAGGCCGCCCACGACCACCGCCGTGGTCACGGCGCGCATGGCGGTCAGGCGCCGCCCCGCCACGCCGGGACGAAACGCCGCCAGCGCGAACATGTGCACGAACACCAGCATGCGCATGCCCACCAACCAGGTGCCGGTCACCGACTCGGGCAGCAGGAAGAACAGCGCCAGCGCAACCAGCAGGGGGACCAGGCGGGCTGGCGTGCCGACCAGCGCGGGCCGACTGACCACCGCCATCAGCACCAGGAACGCCACGCCGGCCAGGATCGGATAGTAGCTGGGCCACGACGCCAGCTCGCCCGACAGCAGCGACACCAGCCGGTCATGGTCGGGGGGCCAGTGCTCGAAGCGGGCTAGCCCCGGCACGTTGGCCTTGCGCTGCCAGGCGAGGCTGATCGCCGCCGCGGGCACCCAGTGCGCGCCCACCGTCACCAGCGCGCGCAGCGAGCGCGTGCGCGGCAGCGACAGCAGCCACTCGATGCCTGTCGTCAGCATCGCCACACCGAACGCGATGCCATGGCCGAAGTAGGTGGCCACCGCCCACACCGCCGCCACCGCCGCGGCCTGCGTGGTGGGCCGTTCGACCAGGCGCCGGTACGCGATCAGGTAGCCGAACATCAGCGGCATGACGAACACGAACGACAGAAATCCCCACAGGTAGCCGAACCCGAACGTCAGCGAGAACCCGAACAGGCCCCACCACGCCTCGCCCCGCAGCGCCTGCAACCACCTGATCATCATCCAGGGCGTCGCGATGGCCGCGATGGACAGCACCACCTTCACGCCAAACAGCGGGCCGAACAGCTTGGCGAAAGGCAGCGCCACCAGATAGGTCGCGAAGTACGGCGTCAGGAACTGCCGCTGATAGAACGCCGCGTAGCCGGTGCGGCTGTCGCCGTAGTCCATCAGGATGCGCAGGATGTTCGCGTGCTGGGGAAGATCGATGCCGGCCGGATAGCGAAACAGCCAGACCGTCAGCAGCGCCAGGACGCCGCACGCGACGAACGCCCGATCCAGCGCCCGACTTCCCAGCGAGAGGAATCGCGACGCCGACGACTTCTGGGGGTTCCCGTCGTTGCGACGGAGCCCGAACCGCATGAGGCGGGCGATATTACACGAGGGAGGCCACCGCCCCGCACGGCGGTCGCTCCCTGGCGGGTGACCGTCGGCGGCCCGGCGCCGGATCGTCACCGGCTGGACGCGGCGGCGGCGTGTCGTGCCGCCAGCGACGCCCGCCGCGCACGACGGTCAGGGACAGGCGCCGCTGACGTCCACGCCGCTGGCCTGCAGCGAATCGGCCGAAATTCCCGAGGTGTCGCCCGACGAGAACGTCAGCGTCACGTCGGCGGTGGCGCGGGTAGGCCCCGCGTCTCCGAAGGTCACGGTGCCGCTGCCGCCGTCGGCGCGAACGGCGTTGGACGGCGGAAAGCGCGACAGGCAGGACGACGCGGCCGGCATCGTGAACGCGAACTCGACGCCCCAGCTCTGCGGCAACGTCAGCGGCAACGCCGAGCTGCTGCCCGGCTGTGACAGCACGAGCACGACGCACTGGGCGCGCGCGCCGTCGAGCTTCGCGATCACCACCCGATCGATGCCGCCGATGAATCGACATCCGGCGTAGGTTGCGCCGCCGCCCGCGCCGCCCCCGCCCCCTGCACCGCCGTCACCCCCGCTTCCGCCCGCGCCCGCGCGTCCTCCCTGACCGCTTCCACCGGGGCCGCCAGCCGCCCCGCCCTGAGCGTGGCCCGCGCCTCCCCCCTGCCCTCGTCCGCCCGCGCCTGTCCCGCCGCCCGCGCCGGCACCGCCCGGCGCGCCGGCACCGCCCGCCGCGCCCGCTGCGCCCCCCGCGCCAGCACCGCCGCCCGCGCCCGCACCGCCGCCCGCGCCTGCGTGTCCCGCGCCCCCCGCGCTACCCGCGGCGCCGCCGGCGCCCGCGCCCCCGGCCGCTCCGCCCGCGCCCGCGTGACCGGCGACGCCACCCTGTCCGCCGGCGGCGCCTCCGTGACCGGTGCCGCCGGTGCCACCGACCGGTGTCCCGCTGCCGTCGTCACCGCTGCACGCGACCACACCAAGTACGGTCGCCAGCGCCCCCACGAGAAGGGATTCACGAGCTCTGCCCGACAGGAGAGAAGCGCGTCGATGAATCATGGCGACATTCTGGCTGAAAACGCGCCCACGGTCGCTCCCCACCTTTTGCTGGGTCGCACGAAGGCTGGTCGCGCGCCCAACGCTGTTTCGGGAACCCCGGGCCAAATCAGGGCGAGTTTTTACGACCTGTTCATGCGCCGGATACAACTGCCGCCGTACCGTGGAATCACCTTCGACGCTGGCGAATACCGATGACGGGAAATGATGGCGCAGACCGAGGACGGTGCAGGGGACAGCGTCAGAAAGCACGGTGAACGGCAGGAACGAGATCGGCGAGGACGCGGCGACCCGGGTGGGCGCCGTGCCCTGATAGAACGATGACGGCAAGCGAATAAAAGAAGCAGCGCGGGCAAGCCGGCGTGCGCTCCGCACGAATGGCGCGGCGGGGGAGGCACACACCCGCGCGAGCGGCTCGCGACGGCGCCCCGAGGTCACGGGCTCGTCGAGGCCCAGTAGGCGCACGCGTACGTCGAGCGGCATCGAGGGCACTTGGACCACGTTTGCGCCCGCCGTCTGCCCACCAGCCCGCTTTCCGGGGCCCCGCCGGAGGCGCGCCCGCCGCCGGAGTCCATCAACCAGCGATACGAGACGACAGGAGAGCCAATGCAGCGACACAGTTCCAGGTCCACGTTCCGGATGGTGAAGTTTGGTTGGGCGTTCGTCATGTCTGCCCTGGGCGCGGTCCTGGTGTCGGCGGCGCCCGTGGTGGCGCACGCCGAGCCGGGGACCACCACCGGTCAGGCGGTGACGGACACCGAGGTCACCGTGGGCCAGCTTCACAGCGCCACCGGCACCATGGCCATCAGCGAGACCGGCTCGATTCAAGCCGAGCGGCTGGCCATCGACCAGATCAACGCCGCGGGGGGCGTCCTGGGGCGCAAGATCAAGATCATCCAGGAGGACGGAGCCAGCGACTGGCCCACCTTCGCCGAGAAGTCGAAGAAGCTGCTGACCAGCGACCACGTGGCGGCGGTGTTCGGCTGCTGGACGTCGGCCTCTCGCAAGGCGGTGCTCCCCGTGTTCGAGAAAGAGAACGGACTGCTGTACTACCCGACGTTCTACGAGGGGCTGGAGCAGTCGAAGAACGTCTTCTACACGGGCCAGGAGGCGACGCAGCAGATCCTGGCGGGCCTCGACTGGATCGCGAAGGAGAAGAAGGCGAAGACGTTCTTCCTCATCGGCTCGGACTACATCTGGCCCCGCACGTCCAACAAGATCGCGCGGAAGCACATCGAGAACGTCCTGCACGGCACGGTGGTGGGCGAGGAGTACTACCCGCTGGGCCACACGCAGTTCGGCTCGCTGATCAACAAGATCAAGCTGAAGAAGCCGGACGTCGTCTACGCCATCGTGGTGGGCGGCAGCAACGTCTCCTTCTACAAGCAGCTGAAGGCGGCCGGCGTCACGGCCGACAAGCAGAACCTGCTGACCATCTCGGTGACCGAGGACGAGATGCTGGGCATCGGCGGCGAGAACGTGGCCGGCTTCTACGCCGCCATGAAGTACTTCCAGAGCCTGGACAACGAGAACAACAAGAAGTTCGTGGCGGCGTTCAAGGCCAAGTACGGCCCCAAGGCCGTCATCGGCGACGTCACGCAGGCGGCCTACGAGGGGCCCTGGCTGTGGAAGGCGGCGGTGGAGAAGGCGAAGAGCTTCGACGTTGACAAGGTCGTGGCCGCCTCGCCCGGCATCGAGCTGAAGACCGCGCCCGAGGGCTACGTGAAGATTCACAAGAACCACCACCTGTGGAGCAAGCTGCGCATCGGCCAGGCGCAGGCGGACGGTCAGTTCAAGGTGCTGTACGAGTCGGGCCTGATCGAGCCGAATCCGTTCCCCAAGGGCTACCAGTGAGCCGGAGACGGTGACGGCGCGCGCGGTGAGAGCAGGCAGGTCTAGCGAAGGAGGAATGAACACATGACGTCGGCCTCGGACTTCTTTTCCATCGTGGTCATGCAGGGCTTCAACGGGCTCAGCTCGTTCGCGGTCCTGCTGCTGATGGCGCTGGGCCTGGCCATCATCTTCGGCCAGATGGGCGTCATCAACATGGCGCACGGCGAGTTCCTGACCATCGGCGCCTACACGACCTTCCTGCTCTCGCAGCTGTCCGAGAAGTGGCCGTGGTTCCAGAAGTCGTACTTCCTGCTCGCCGTCCTGCTGTCGTTCTTCATCGCCGCCGGTATCGGGTTGCTGGTCGAACACTTCATGATCAGGCACCTGTACCGGCGGCCGCTGGACACGCTGCTGGCCACCTGGGGCCTCAGCCTGATCATGCAGCAGGGCTTCCGCTCGATCTTCGGCGCCAAGGAGGTCAGCGCCACGCTGCCCGAGTGGCTGATGGGCTCGTTCAAGCCCACCGCCAGCATCGACATCCCCATCAACGGCGTGTTCGTGATGGGGTTGACGCTGGTGCTGACCACCGCCGTCTTCTTCATCTTGCTGAGGACGCGGTGGGGCGTGTGGGTGCGCGCCACCACCCAGAACCGGGTGATGGCGGCGGCGGCCGGCATCAACACCCGCAAGATCGATCGCGGCGCGTTCGCCCTGGGCTGTGGCCTGGCCGGCATCGCCGGCGCCGCGTTCACCACCATCGGGTCGACCGGACCCACCAGCGGTTCGCTGTACATCGTCGACACCTTCCTGGTGGTGGTGTTCGGCGGGGCAGAGAGCCTGATCGGCACCATCGCCTCGGCGTTCGGCATCGCGCAGACGCAGGCCACCAGCGAGTTCTTCCTGACCGGCTCCACGGCCAAGGTCCTGACCCTGACGGCGATCATCGTCGTCCTGATGTTGCGGCCGCAGGGTCTGTTCACGATTCGTGTTCGGAGGTGACGTACATATGTCGGAACAAGTAGCAGACACGGTGGCCGATATCCCGGCGGTGCCCGGCGCGGCCGAGGGCGGCGTGGCCCAGGTGCTGGACGTCTTCAAGGGCAAGGGCCCCGACGTGACGGGCCGGCGGCGCGAGATGAGGAACTTCCTGATCCTGGCGGCCATCCTGCTGGTGGTGTTCCCGCTGACGCTGGGCACCTTCCGCCTGAACCTGGTAGGGAAGTACCTGACGTACGCCTTCGTGGCGCTGGGGCTGGTGGTGTGCTGGGGCCGCGCCGGCATCTTGAGCCTGGGCCAGGGCGTCTTCTTCGGATTGGGCGGCTACTGCATGGCCATGTTCCTGAAGCTGGAGGCGTCGGATCCCATCAGCACGAAGATCCAGTCGACGCCGGGGATCCCGGACTTCATGGACTGGAACCAGCTGACGGCGCTGCCGAAGTTCTGGCTCCCCTTCAAGAGCCTGTTCTTCACCATGGTGGCGATCCCGGCGATCCCGGCCGTGCTGGCGCTGATCATCGGCACCGCCATGTTCAAGCGGCGCGTGGGCGGCGTGTACTTCGCCATCATCACCCAGGCCATCGCGGCCATCCTGTCGATCCTGATCATCGGCCAGCAGGGCTACACCGGCGGCGTCAACGGCATCACCGACCTGAAGACGTTGCACGGCTGGGACATCCAGAGCGACCACGCCAAGCACGTCCTGTACTTCATCAACGCCTTCCTGCTGCTGGGGGCGCTGGTGCTCAGCAAGCGGATGCTGGCCAGCAAGCTGGGCCGGCTGCTGCTGGCCATGCGCGACAAGGAGGAGCGGGTGCGGTTCTCCGGCTACGACGTGGCGAACCTGAAGACCTTCTCGTTCGTCTACGCGGCGGTGCTGGCCGCCGTGGGCGGCGCGATGTTCACCTTGCAGGTCGGCTTCATGTCGCCCTCGTTCGTGGGCATCGTCCCCTCGATCGAGATGGTGATCTCGGCGGCGGTGGGCGGGCGCGACTCGCTGATGGGCGCCGTGTACGGCACGCTGGTCGTCAACTTCGGGAAGACGTTCTTCTCCGAGCGGTTCCCCCAGCTGTGGCTGTTCTTGATCGGCGCGCTGTTCATCGCCGTCGTCATGGTGTTCCCGAACGGCCTGGCCGGCATGCACCTGCGCGACCTGAAGGGGCGGCTGGCCAGGCTGAAGCAACGCCTGGGCGCGGGGGGGCGGGGGGCGCCCGGCACGCCGGCGGCCGCGCCCGGCCTGTCACCCGCCGCGCAAGAACGAACGTCTTGACGGTCCCGGTGGCGCAGACACGAGGAGAGGCATGGACGCGAACACGAACTTCATCCTGGCGGCGGAGGGTCTGACGGTGTCGTTCGACGGCTTCAAGGCGGTCGACGACCTGAACATCTACATCGAGAAGGGCGAGGTGCGGGCCGTCATCGGCCCCAACGGCGCGGGGAAGACCACCGTGCTGGACCTGATCTCGGGGCGCACCCGCGCCTCCTCGGGGCGCGTGACCTTCAAGGACCACGACCTGATCGGCCTGCGCGAGCACGAGATCGTGCGCCTGGGGGTGGGGCGCAAGTTCCAGACGCCCAGCGTGTACGAATCGCTGACGGTCGAGGAGAACCTGGTGATGTCCTATCCGAAGGGCCGCACGGTCTTCGGGGCCTGGCTGTTCAAGCAGGGCAAGGAGGTGCTGGACAAGGTCAATGAGACGGCCGAGGTCATTCACCTGCACGAGAAGCTGCAGGACCGGGCCGAGACGCTGAGCCACGGCGAGAAGCAGTGGCTGGAGATCGGGATGCTGCTGATCCAGGACCCCGAGTTGATGATGCTGGACGAGCCGGTGGCCGGCATGAGCGTGGCCGAGCGCGAGCGGACCGCCGAGCTGATCAACCGCATCTCGCACGGGCGCGCGCTGCTGGTCGTCGAGCACGACATGGAGTTCGTGAAGCGCATCGCCCACCGCGTGACGGTGCTGCATCAGGGGAAGTGGCTGGCGGAGGGAAAGATGGAGACGGTGCAGGCGGATCCCAAGGTGATCGAGGTCTATCTGGGCCACTAGGGGCCGGAGCGGAGGAGACGACATGGAAGTCGCGAATCAGGTGCTGGCGGTGGACCACCTCGCCGTCGGCTACGGACAAAGTCAGGTCATCCCCGGCCTCTCGTTCGCCGCCGGCGAGAACGAGATCGTCGCCATCATGGGGCGGAACGGCATGGGCAAGACCACGCTGTTCAAGGCGCTGATCGGCATCCTGCCGGTGCGCGCGGGCAGCATCGTCCTGGGGGGGACGAACCTGACCGGCAAGGAGCCGTTCGAGCGGGTGGCCGATGGGCTGGCCTACGTCCCCCAGGGACGGATGATCTTTCCCAAGCTCACCGTCGAGGACAACATCCGCGCGGGCCTGCGCTCGCGCAAGGAGGAGGTGCCGGAGGAGCTGTTCGAGTTCTTCCCCGTCCTGAAGGACATGCGCAACCGCCGTGGCGGGAACCTGTCGGGCGGCCAGCAACAGCAACTGGCGATCGCGCGGGCGCTGGCCAGTCACCCCAAGGTGCTGCTGCTGGACGAGCCCACCGAGGGCATCCAGCCGTCCATCATCAAGGACCTGGCCAGGATGCTGAAGGAGATCCGCGACAAGCGCGGCCTGTCCATCGTCGTCTCCGAGCAGGTGCTGAGCTTCGCGCTGGAGATCGCCGACCGCGTGCTGGTGCTGGACCGCGGCCGCATCACCCTCGAGACCCCACGCGCCGACGTCGACGCCGACTCGGTGGCCCGGATGTTGTCCATCTGAAAAAGGACCCTGAGAGGGTCCTTTAGATCCCCCGCGACGAGGTTCGTCGGGCAAAGCCCGCCGACCCTCACGCGATTCCAGTTCCCGCTCACGAAGGAGGAGACCCGATGCCGAAGACCCTGTTCAAGGTCGATCTGACGAAACCGATGTCGAAGCAAGAGATCCCCGGGCACAACCGCTGGCACCCCGACATTCCCTCCGTCGTCTCCGTCAAGCCGGGCGACGTGTTCCGCATCGAGTGCAAGGACTGGACGGACGGCCAGATCAAGAACGACGACGACCCGACCGACATCAAGGACGTCAAGCTGAGCGTGGTGCACGTGCTGAGCGGGCCCATCCACGTCGAGGGCGTCGAGCCCGGCGACATCCTGGTGGTCGACCTGCTGGACATCGGGGCGCTGCCCGGCGACGAGTGGGGCTTCACGGGCATCTTCGATCGCGGGAACGGCGGCGGCTTCCTGACCGATCACTATCCGAAGGCCGCGAAGGCGATCTGGGATCTGCAGGGCATCTTCGCCAGCTCGCGCCACATCCCGGGGGTGAAGTTCGCCGGCATCCCCCACCCCGGCCTGATCGGCTGCGCGCCGTCGCACGAGCTGCTGAACAAGTGGAACACGCGCGAGAAGGCGCTGGTGGACAGCAACGCCGGGCCCAAATGGAAGCCGCAGATCCCGCCGCTGGCGGCGCTGCCCAACCCCGAGAACGCGATGCTGGGCCGCCTGAAGGGCGCGGACTTCGATCGCGTCGCCGCCGAGGGCGCCCGCACGGTTCCTCCTCGCGAGCACGGGGGCAACTGCGACATCAAGAACCTGTCCAAGGGCTCGCGGATCTACTTCCCCGTCTACGTCAGCGGCGGAAAGCTGTCGATGGGCGACATCCACTTCTCGCAAGGCGACGGCGAGATCTCCTTCTGCGGCGCCATCGAGATGTCCGGGTACATCGATCTGCACGTCGACATCATCAAGGGCGGCATGGCGAAGTACGGGATGGTCAACCCGATCTTCAAGCCGGGCCCCGTCGAGCCGCGCTACTCCGAGTACCTGGTCTTCGAGGGCATCTCGGTCGACGAGTTCACGGGCGAGCAGTACTACCTGGACGCCCACGTCTCGTACCGCAACGCCTGCCTGAACGCGGTCAATTACCTGAAGAAGTTCGGCTTCACGGGCGAGCAGGCCTACCTGCTGCTCAGCTGCGCGCCCATCGAAGGCCGGCTGAGCGGCGTGGTCGACATCCCCAACGCCTGCGCCACGCTGGCGCTGCCCACCGCCATCTTCGACAAGAACATCACGCCCACCTAGCGAAGGCGCCGCACCGTCCAGCGAAAGGAGCCCATGCCCATCTACGAATACGAATGCCGCGCCTGCGGGTCGTTCTCCGACGCGCGGCCGATGGCGGCGTGCGCGCAGCCCGCGCCCTGCCCGCGCTGCGCCCGCCCAGCGGCCCGCGTGCTGTCGGCCACCGCCATCGGCGGGGGGGGCGCGCGCCGGCCGCGCGCCGAGCCGTCGCTGGTCGTCAAGGAGCGGCGGCCGCCCAAGGTCTCGAAGACCGATCCGTTACGGCGCCCCCGCCACGATCACGGCGGTCGCCCCTGGATGCTCGGCCACTAGCCGCAATGCCGTTCACTTAGGCCGGCAACGTCGCGGGAGGGTAGCCGAAACCCGGTGTGCGAAACGCCAGGAGGCGAGGGACGCCAAGACGCCGGAGGAGCCGGCCAAGGAGCTCGATGAGCGTGTCTCCGAGTTGCTTGCCGCTGCCAGCGAGGTCCATCGGATTCTTGAGCCGGGATTCCTGGAGTCGGTCTATGAGCTCGCTCTGTGCGTGGAGCTCGGATTGAGAAATGTCCAATTTAGGCGGCAGGTTCCAGTCAGAGTCGAGTACAAGGGGCACCGAGTCGGTGAAAGTTGCCTCGACCTGCTGGTTTCCGACTCCGCGGTGTTCGCCGAATCATTCTGACGCCTGAACTGGCGTCCTGGCGTCCTGGCGCTCAAGTGAACGGCATTGCCACTAGCCGGGCGTGCTGACCAGTGTCGCGAACAGCCGGCGCAGCGCCGCCGCCGGATCGTCCGTCATCCCGCCGTGCACTGGCGAGATCTGGATGGCGGCGCTGCGCGGCGAGACCAGCCAGTGAAACCGCTCGGAGGGGGACAGCGCGGCGATCGGCCCGGCGGCGGGGTCGCCCGCGCAGACGGCCCGCATCGCCGCCAGGTGCGACTCGACGGCCGACAGGTCCAGCGGACCGGACCCCACCAGCGCCCGCAGGCGCGCCTCGTCCAGCGCGATCTCGCACCCCAGGAAGCCGGCCGCGCGCGAGAACAGCACCACGCCCGCGTTCACGAACTCGGCGCGCTCGATGCACGGCACCACGCGCACCACCGCGTACTCAAACGCTCGCCGTTCGGGCACGCGCCGCCTCCTCCATCAACCCGGGGATCTCGGCGCGTCGCTGGCGCAGCCAGCCGGCGTACGCGGCGCGCTGGTCGTCCGGGGTCGGTGCCGCCGGCAGCGGAGCCAGCCAGTCATCCGGCAGCTGGGCCGTGATCCCGGCGATCAGGCCGTCCGTCAGCGCCTCCGCCAGGCGCTGCCCCGCCGCCGCCAGCTGATCCGCCCACGGCAGCAGCACGTGCTGGCGAATCAGGGGAAACCGCCGCGCCGGGTTTGCGTCGGCAACGGCGCCGCTCCAGTCGTGTTGCCAGTACAGGGCCGCGCCGTGATCGATGGGGGCCAGCGCCCCCCGCCACCACAGCAGGTTCGGGTTGCGGGCGGTGCGATCGACGTTGGTGGTGAAGCTGTCGAGCGCCACGATCGCCGACGCCGTCGCGCCCTCCGGTCCTGGCCGCGCCGCCGGGTCGAACGTCACCGCGCCGTCCAGGTGCCGCAGGCCCAGGTTCACCCCGACGCTGGCGCGCAGGATGTCCTGCACCTCGCTGTCGGGTTCGGTCCGCGCCAGCGCCAGATCCAGCTCGACCGAGGTCAGCTCGGGGACGGCCAGCCCCAGGGCCCGCCCCACCTGGCCGGCGAGCAGCTCGGCGATCAGCACGCGCGCCCCCTGCCCGGCCCCTCGCAGCTTGACCACGTAGGCCTGGCCGTCGTCCGCCTCGACCAGCGCGGGCACCGAGCCCCCCTCGCGCAGCGGCGTGATGTAGCGCGCGGCGACCACGTGTCGGAAGCTGGGGACTTCGGCGGAAGGGGCAGCGAGAACAGCCATGGACCGGTCCATTCTGCCATCGATCGGCGACCGAACGCGCGGCGGGGTTACGAACAGCAGGCCGGTGGTACCTCCCGGTAACAGAAAGCGCGACCGGATCGCGACGTCTTTGGAGAATTTTCCGACCGCGGCCCTTGCGCCCGGTGGCACGAGTTTGGCTGTGCGCAGGGCATCCGTTTCCGAAATCACGCCCAACCGAGGAACCGATGAAGCTGTTCAGCTGCGCCGCCTGCCAACAAGTCGTCCACTTCGAGAACTCGCAATGCACCAACTGCGGCCACGCGCTGGCGTTCCTGCCGGATCGGTCGCTGCTGACCGCGGTCGAGCCTGCCCCTGACGCCCCTGGCATCGTGGTGGCGCTGGGGCCCGGCGCCGACCGCGCCCGGTACAAGCTGTGCGGGAACCAGATCGATCACGGCGCCTGCAACTGGGCCGTCCCCGAGGCCGACGAGCACCGCTTCTGCCGCTCGTGCCGCCTGAACGACATGATCCCGAACCTGGCCGACGCCAAGGCGAAGGACGCCTGGCTGAAGCTGGAGCAGGCCAAGCGGCGCCTCGTCTACACGCTGCTCGAGCTGCACCTGCCGGTCGACTCGCGCACGGAGCACCCGCAGGGCCTGGCCTTCGCGATGAAGGAGGACCAGCCTTCCGAGAAGGTGATGATCGGCCACGACTCGGGCCTGATAACCATCAACATCGCCGAGGCCGACTCGCCCTTCCGCGAGAAGATGCGCCTCGAGCTGGGGGAGACCTACCGCACCCTGCTCGGCCATTTTCGCCATGAGATCGGGCACTACTACTGGGATCGGCTGATCGCCGGGTCGCCGCACCTGGAGGGCTTCCGCGCCCTGTTCGGGGACGAGCGGGCGTCCTACGACGAGGCGCTGCAGCGGCACTACCGCGACGGCGCGCCGCGCGACTGGCCCACCCGCTTCGTCAGCTCGTACGCGTCTATGCACCCCTGGGAGGACTGGGCCGAGAGCTGGGCGCACTACCTGCACATGGTCGACACGCTGGAGACCGCGCGCACGTTCGGTCTGGCGCTGAAGCCCCAGGTCGCCGCCGGCGCGGCGAAGGCGACCAAGGAGACGGCCAAGCTGCAGATCGGGACCCGGCGCCTGGCCTTCGACGACTTCGACGATCTCGCGCGCGCCTGGGTGCCGCTGACGATCGCCCTCAACAGCTTCAACCGCAGCATGGGCCTGCAGGATCTGTATCCGTTCGTACTGGCCGAGCCGGCGCTGAAGAAGATCCGCTTCGTCCACGACGTCATCGAGCAGGTGCACCTGCCCGCCCGACAGGCCGCCTGAACGGCGCACGCGCCGCCAGGGATTCGGCATCCCGGCGACCGGTGTGCGTGGGAGAGCGCGGCGCCGCGAGGTTCTCGCGTGGCGATGGCGTAATCGCGCCAACGCTTGCGTGGCGCCCAGACGTCTTCCGCATCCTGTTTCGACGTCGTCGCGGCGATCGGCGACAGGGCGGCCGCGGCGCCAGTCCGTGATCGGGCGCGCAACGGGACCGCGCGGCGACGCGCGCCTGCAAATTTATCTGGCGCTTTTGCCATGCGCGCGCGACACCTTGTTCTTGATTCCCAGTTCATGCGGCGAAGGTGTTCCGGAGTAGCCGCTCATCCCCCGATGTCGTTACGGTCCACACGGCCAGTCAAGCCTTTGCAGGAATCCGCCGATCCTCCTAGGTTCGGACGGCGGGCGTGTGGCGCGTGATATATGGCTCGCGAAAAAAGACCTCGTTGCATGTTCCACGGCCCTAGCCACCGCCCATTCCAGGGAGCTCTCGTGAATAATTCGTTGCTTCGCACCACCTTCTTCGGCCTTCTGACGCTCGGTCTGGCGACGGGCTGTAGCTTCGACAAGAAGTCGTACGACTACATGGGCGCGCCCCCCGACAGCGGCACGGGCGTCGTCGTGGTCCAGCCTGACGGCGGCAAGGTGCTCTCCGACTCGGCCGTCACCGGCACGGCCCCCGACGTGATGTTCACCCCGGCCGACACCGGCGGTTATGCCCTCGGCGATCCCCTGACGAGCGCGAACGCCAACGGCACGGTGGGCGACTCGAACGGCTGCAACACGCTGATCGGCGTCGTGCGCGACTTCAAGGGTAAGAACGAGTCCGGCGGCGATCCCGACTTCGAGGCCTTCGCGGGCCAGGGCCCGACGACCGGACTGGTGGGGGCTGACCTGGGCACCGACAAGAAGCCCGTGTACACCTCGATGTGCGAGGCGGGCGTGATGAAGGGCGGCGCCTGTCCTTACGGCCAGATGACCACCGCCAAGGCGAACTTCGACGAGTGGTATCGCAACACCGACGGCGTCAACAAGCCCTACATCGTGTACTTCCAGTTCGCCTCGAACGGCGGCGTGTCGACCTTCGCCAGCAGCCACTTCTTCCCCCTGGACAACGCCGGGTGGGGCAACTCGGGCACGGGCAACGACAACCTGTCGCACAACTTCGGCTTCACCACCGAGTTGCACACCAGCTTCCAGTACATGGGCGGCGAGCACTTCACCTTCACGGGCGACGACGACCTGTGGGTGTTCATCAACGGCAAGCTGGCCATCGACCTGGGCGGCCTGCACAGCCAGCAGAGCCAGACCATCGATCTGGACGCCTCGGCGGCGAAGCTGGGCATCACCAAGGGGACCAACTACTCGATGGAGCTGTTCCACGCCGAGCGCCACACCACCGCCTCGAACTTCCGCGTCGACACCAACTTCGTCTTCACGAACTGCGGCTTCATCATCCCGTAAATGCCGGGCGCCTGACGGCGCTCCCTGGCCGGGCGGGCCCGGCCTGTCGACGTCGCGCCCAGGACGGGACGGCGATCAGCCGTCGAACCGGCCGGGCAGCGGGACCGGGGGTCTGTCCCCGGTCCCCACCCGGAGCAGCGGGCGAGCCTAGAAGATCATCACCTCGCAGCAGCCGCTGATGCAGATGGTGCGTTCGGGGCACAGGGTCGGGTCGGTGCCGCACACGATCTGATCGGACAGACACTCGGGCTGCGAGCCGCCGCTGCCCCCGGCGCCACCACCTCCGCCGCCGCCCGCACCACCGGCGCCCGACATGTTGCAGCTGGGGTCCAGCGTGGTCCGGCCCAGGCACAGCTGGCACGGACCGCAGGTCTTCATGCAGCTGGTCTGCTGCGTGCACACGGGACACTTGGCGGGATCGCCGAAGTTCGCGGCCGTGCAGGTGGGGTCCAGCCGGATGGCGTGGTCCAGGCCGTCGACCGTGCAGCAGCCGAAGCAGTCACAGCCCTTGGGCGTCAACGCCTCGCACGAGTTGATGCACTTCTGCGACTGCGTGGTGGGGCAGTTCTTGTACGACGGGTCGTAGGGGCAGCTGGCCGCCGCGCCCGCGCCGACGTTCAACGGGTCGCACTTCAGCTCCCACTGGCATCCGTCGTCCCCCATGCCGGAGTTCCCGTCGAAGAAGCAGTCCTGCTTGCACGCGTCGACGTTGTCGCCCGGGATGCCGGTGGCGAACGAGGACTCGTCGTTGTCCAGCGGGCTGACGCACTCGGGGTCGGCGAGGTCGATCTTGCCGTCACCGTCGTTGTCGATTCCATCGGAGCACTGGGTGGTGCCCAGCTTGCCCAGGGTGCCCCCGGTGGGCAGGCTGCCGCCGCCGCCGTTCACGCCGCCGCTGCCGCCGACCACGGTCCCGCCGGTGCCGCCGTGCCCCCCGCCGGAGCCCGGCTTGCCACCGCCGGCGCCTGCGCCCGTCGTCCCTCCGGCGCTCCCCTTGGCGGGCGACGAGCCGCCGCAGCTCGCGACGCCCAGGGCCAAACATGCGGTGACGCTGACGACCAGTGCGGTTCTGTACGACATCGGGGGCTTTTCTCCTCGCTCGGGGGCCTCACGCGGCGGCACCATCCTGCCGATGATCGGGGACGCGCTTGACGGGACAACGAGCGGCGCGGGCGCTGGATACATCGAGAATGAAGAAACAGCCCGCCCGGACCTCGCCCCCCGGCGCCAGCCCGCATATCCTGCACGGTGTATCCCCCGGCCGGGTTCGCTCGTAATTTCCGCGTGACGTTTACCGTGGCCCTCAACCCTGACCAGAGCGGCGCCTATCCGGTCCTGGCCGGCAGCACCGACGCGGTGTCGCGCGCCGAGGAGGAGCGACGGCTGATCGCCCGCTGCGCGCAGGGGGAGGCCGAGGCGTTCCGGCCTCTGGTGGTCCGGTACCAGCGGGTGGCGTTCTCCGTCTCGTATCGCATGCTGGGCAGCCGCGCCGACGCCGAGGACATCACCCAGCAGGCCATGGTCGACGCCTTTCACGCCATCGATCGCTTCCGCAACGAGGGGAAGCCCAACGCCTTCTCGGTGTGGTTGCTCAGGATCGTCATCAATCGATCGAAGGACGTGCTGAAGTCGAAGCGGTGGACCGAGAAGCCGCTGGGCGGCGAGGGCGAGGTCACCGGCAGCGACGCCGTGTTCGCCCATCGCCCCCCCGACCCCGAGCTGAACGTGGCGAGCAACCAGCAGCGACAGCGCCTGGAGGCGGCGCTGCTGGCCCTGCCCGCAAAGTATCGCGAGGCGCTGATCCTGAAAGACGTGGAGGATCTGTCCTACGAGGAGATGCGGTCGATCCTGCGATTGCCCATCACGACGCTGAAGATCCGGGTGGTGCGCGCCCGGGGAAGGCTGCGGGAGCTGCTCGGCGCATCCGAGGAGGTGCCATGAACGCCGGAACACCGACCCCGTCCCCGCCGGAGCAGTCAGGCAAGCGGCCGTCCGTCCCCCCGGCCGACCAGCCCATCGCCGCGCTGGCAGAGCTGCGGAACGTGACGCCGCCGGCGGCGCTGGTGGCGCGGGTGATGACGTCGGTGGCGGCGCCCCGCCCGTGGACGTTCCGGCAAGGCTTCGCGCGCCTGCTTCGCGCCGAGGTGCGGCTGTCGGTTCGCACCGCCCTGGTGCTGGCCGCCCTCACGGGCGTGGGCGCCTGGGCGGCCCGGCGCCCCCCGCAGCCCGCCGCCGTCGCGGTCGCGCCGCCCGCCGGGACCGTCGAGGACAGTCCGGCGCCCGTTCTGGTTCGCTTCACCTTCGACGACCGCCGGGCCCGTCAGGTGTTCGTGGCCGGTGATTTCAACGACTGGAATCCGATCCCCCTGGACCACGAGGACGGCGCGCGCGACAGTCTGTTCGTGACCACGGTGGCGCTGCCCAAGGGCGTGCACGAGTACATGTTCCTGGTGGACGGCAACTGGGTGCGTGATCCCCTGGTCAGCGACAGCCGCCCCGACGGATTCGGCCGCCAGAATTCGCTGCTGCGTCTGTGAAGCGCGCCGGGCGGCCAGCCGCGGGCCCGCCGCCGGCATGGGGCGTCGCCCTGCTGTCGCTGGTCTCGCTGCTGTCGTTGGTCTCGCTGCCGTCGCGGGTCTCGCGGGCGGCCCCCCAGCCCAGCGCCGCCGCCGAGCTGTTCGCGGGCGGCGGATACGACTCGAACCTGTTCCTGCTGGTGGCGGCGGATCCCGACAGCCCCACCTACCGATCGTACGCGGGGGGATTTCTGCGGCTGGCGCCCGGGGCCACCCTGGCGCTGGCGGGTGACGACCTGCGCCTCGAGCTGCGCGGCAGCGCCGACGTCCGACAGACCTTCGGCAGCGGCACGCTGTTCATCGAGGATGCCCAGCTGTCGCTGGTCCGGCCAGAGCTGGGCCCGTTCGATCTGCGGGTCGGGCTGAACGGGGGGCGGTTCGATGCCACGGTCGACGAAGCGCTGCGCTTCTCGTCGGCGGGCGGTTCGCTGGAGGCGGCCTGGCGGCTGTTCGATCGCTGGCGGTTCACCGCGACGTATCGCCTGCTGGGCCGCTGGTTCGGCGCCCCTGCCAGCATCGGCGTCACCCGAGACCTGGCCCAGGACGCCGAGCTGCGATCCCTGTTCTCGGTCCGGCCAGGCTCTCAGGTGGCGCTGTCCGCCGGGTACCTCGATCTGCGCTCGACCCTCGACGCGGACGCCACGGGAACGGCCGGGCTGACCGGCCGCTTCGATCGTTTGTGGGCGGGCCTGGACGGCGTCCACGTGCCGGCGTCAGGGGTGACGCTCTACGCGTCGTTGTGGGCGGGGGCGATGCGGCCCGACGGCGGGCCGACCGCCCTTCAGGTGGGCGGCGCGGCGGCCGCGTCCACGGCCATCGGCGGGAATCTCGAAGCCGTGCTGCGCTACGACGGGCTGGTCGATCGCGGCAGCGGCGGGGGCAGCGGCTTCCAGCATCACGTCGTCACCGCCGGCCTGCAATGGCGCAGCGGCACGGCGCTGCGCCGCCCGACCTCCGCCTCGCCACAGGAAGCGCCGGCCACCACCGGCGGGCGCGTGCGCTTCACGCTGCGCGCGCCAGGGGCGGCGTCCGTCGGGGTGGTCGGGTCCTGGAACGACTGGGCCCGCGCCGTCCCGGCGCAGATGATGCGGCCTGGCCGGGAGCCCGGCTCGTGGGAAGCGCTGCTGGCCCTGCCGCCGGGGACCTACCGCTTCCAGTTCGTGGTGGACGGCCAGACCGTCCGCCCGCCCGCTGCCTTGCGCTACCAGGCGGACGACTTTGGGGGCCAGGACGGAATTGTCGAAATCGAAGGTCCGCCATGAGTATCTTTCCGCCTGGCGGCTCGTACTTCGCTACGGACCCGAAACGTATGAAGCGGCGGCTCTCGAAGATCCTCGGCGCGCTCGGCGCCCTGGCCCTGTTGCTGGGCGGGGGCGCAGGTCGGGCGGCGCCCGCGCAGGGCGCGGACCAGGCCATCCCGGCCGACGCGCGCCTGGGCGCGGCGCGCGCCACGCTGCAGGCGACGGTGGACCGGGCCGACGCCGCGGGGCTGCCCACCCGACCGCTGCTGGTCAAGGTCCGTGAAGGACTGGCGAAGGGGGTGCCCCCCGACCGGATCACCGCGGCGGTCGATTCGCTGGCGCGCGGCCTGGACGAGGCGAACCACTTCGCACGCGCGCACGGCCGCGGCGCCTCGGCGGCGTTGTTGACGGCGCTGGCCGATCTACACGCGCGCGGCGTCGGGTGGGACAGCGCGGCCCCCCTGGTCACCGCCCGCGCGGACGAGGCCGCCTTGCTGCGCGCCCTCGACGTGCTGGGGGACCTGGCGGCGCGCGGCTACCCCGAGCGCCCGGCCAGCCAGCTGCTGCGAAACGTGGAGGAGCGCGATCCCGCGGCGATCGGGCGCGTGGTGGCCGGGCTGGAGTCTATTCGCCGCGGCCTGACCGTCAGTCGGGCCGACGCGCTGGACGCCCTGGGCGCCAACCTGTCAGCCGACGGCACGCCGCTGGACGCGGCGGTCAACAGATCGCTCGAAGGGAAAGAGCACGGCGCGGCCCTGGGAAACGGGCATGGCAACGGCCAGGGCAGCGACCACGCCGCGGCCGCGTCGAAGAAGGGGTTGGCGAAGGGGCTGATGAAATGACCCGGGCGCCAAGGCGCGGGCGGCGGACGGGTCGGCTAAAGGCACTGCCAGGAGCCCAGCAGACAGACACATAGCTGGGCGCCGTTTCCCGCGCAGATCCCCGAGGAGCACGCGCCGCCGTGAGCGTCGTTCGGACACACGGTGATGACGCCGCCGGACGAGCCCGAGGAGACGCAGCTCCACTTCTTGTTCGTCGCGCAGACGCAGACCTCGCCGTCGCTGGACGTGCACGTGCTGTCGCGCTCCGCGCACTTTTCCCCGTCCGGCGAGGCCGGACAGACGGTCATGTCCGTGGTGCCGCCAGTGCCCATCACGCCTCCGCTGCCGGGCGCCCCGGCGGTGCCGCTGCCCGTTCCTCCTGACGCCAGGATGCCCCCCGTCCCTGTTGCGCCCGCCGTTCCCGGGCTGCCGCCGGACGCCACGATACCGCCGGTTCCCACGCGCCCGCCGGTGCTGGCAAGACCGCCGCTCCCGACCAGTCCGCCCGTTCCCACGGTGCCTCCCGTGGCGACGCGGCCACCGGTCGCGGTGACGCCCCCACTGCCGACGCGTCCGCCGGACGCGGTGCCGCCGGTGGACGTGAAGCCGCCGGTTCCGCGCACGCCGCCCGTTCCGTTCGCATCCCCTGCTCTGCCGCCTGTTCCTACGCTTCCACCGCTCGCCGTGACGCCGCCCTCGCGGCCCCCCGACCCGGTCGTGGGGGCGGGTGAACCGCCGCTGCCAGTCGCGCCGGTCACGCCGCCGGACGCGCCACCGCTGCGGCCGGCAATGCCGGTCGCCGTGCCGCCGGTGCCGGAGGGGCCGGCATGTCCGCCCGTCTCCACGACAGCGGCGCCACCGTTACCCGAAGGGGCGTGTCCGCCCGTCGCCTGATTGCCGGTTCCGGAGGAGTCGCCCCGGTGCAGGATGCCGCCGTCCGCGCCCGTCGCGCCCCCGGCGTTCCCGTGAACATCGATGGTGTTGCTGCCTTGATCGGGGGACGAACCGCCGCAGCCCACCAGGCCCAGCAACAGCGCCAGCACCGGCCATTTGAAGCGTCCTCCAGGTCTCACGGCCCGATCGTGTTGCGTGTCCCGTGCCAATCCTCGCCCGGGTGAGGACGCGCCGAAGCGATTGGTGGCACGTGATGTGTATCGGACGGGCACGCAGGAGGACACCATGGCAACCAAGATGAACAAGACCACGGACAAGACTTCAGGCGTTCACGGCAAGATCGCCTGTCTGCTGGCCGGCGGCTTCGAGGACTCGGAGTTCGACGTGCCTCGCCAGCGGCTGGAGAAGGCCGGGTATCACGTGGAGGTCATCGGCACGAAGGCGGGGGAAGAGCTGAAGGGCTACAAGGGGAAGGTCACCACGCGGGTGCAGCGGGCGATCGACGACGTGAAGCCCGAGGACTACGAGGGGCTGTTGATTCCCGGCGGCCACTCGCCCGACACCCTTCGCGCCGACGAGCGGTTCGTCAGCTTCGTCCGCGCCTTCGATCAGACGCGGCGGCCCCTGGCCGCCGTCTGCCACGGTCCGCAGCTGCTGATCACGGCGGGCCTGGTGAAGGGCCGCACGCTGACGGCATGGCAGACGATCCAGGAGGACCTGCGGCAGATCGGCGCCCAGGTCCAGGATGAGCAAGTGGTCGTGGACGACAACTGGATCACCAGCCGCAAGCCCGCCGACCTGGAAGCGTTCAGCGACAAGTTGATCGAAGAGCTGCGCGAGCTGGAGGGCCGCGGCCTGTGGCCCCAGGCCGAAAGCAGCGCCCAGATGAGCGTCTGAGCCGCGGCTGAATCTCTGCGACGGGGGTGTCGGTGTCGCCTCATGGGGCGGCGCTGACACCGCTATTTCGAACTCTTACGGCGTTCGCACCCGGCCTGGATTTCAACCTCAACGCCGGCTTCTCGATGAGCACGTAGCTGAAATAGCCGAGGAGCAGCGCGCAGAGCAGACCGACCGCGAAGACGGGCATCGGCCCGGGAAGTCTCGCGCGGGAGACGAGGAGCTGCTGCACCGGCCATCCATAGAGATAAAGGCCGTATGACACGTCCGGAATCGCGCGGACGTAGGGGTGTTGGAGCGGCGTGAACCCCAGGAAGAACAGCGCGTAAGCGCCAGCCGTGGCGAGCGCGGGCTCGGCGAGGATCCGGTTCGTCAACCCCAGGGCCAGAAGCGCCATCGCCGCGAGAAGGGCGGCGACGGAGCGGTGTTCATGGACCCTGAAGACGTAGGCGACGATGCCGCTCAGATAAAGCATGGCGAATCGAATGACGCTGGCGTTGCGGGACATGATGGCGCCAGTCGTTGCGTCGCCGGCATGATGCCACCTGAAGGCGATGAACGTCGCAATGCAAACCGCCCAGAGGGCCCCGACGGCGGCCCGCTTGCGAAAGACGCCGATCAGCCCGAGCACCACAACGGCCAGGTAACACGCGAATTCATACTGAATCGTCCACATGGCACCATTCACCTCGGTGTAGTGGTTCCCGAGAAATGTCGGCGGACTGGTGGGTGGACTGAGCATCACCATCTCGCGGAGCAACCGGCCGGGCGAAATTGCGGCGAGGTACGAACGCGGACTGGCCGCTCCCAGCGCCCCCGCCACTACGTCCGACAGGATGAACGCCACCACGAAAGCCGGGAAGATACGGAGTGCTCGGTTCAGAAGAAACCGTCCGACGTTCGGCTGACGTTGCCAGCTCATCGTGATCACGAACCCGCTCAGAATGAAGAAGGCATCCACCGCCAGCTCCCCGAAGCTGATCGTATGAAAGAGGCGGGTGAGCGGTTCGCGGCTGCGGTCGCCGTCCAGCAGCTCTGATGAGTGACCGAGACGGACAAGGGCCGCCAGCGCCAGCCTCATCAAATCGAGATTGTTCGACCGATGCTTGCGCTCCGGTTCATCGGCGACGTGTTCTGGCGGCATGTGCACGTCCGATCTGTGGTCGCCCACCCCTGGCGGACACTGGCCTGTGTCGGAATCTGTCCGAATGTTGGCGGCCGGCCCTGGCCCGGCGGCGCTCGCGGGGAACGCGCTATAAAGGCGGCGTGGCACGGCTGGGGGATCGGTTGCAGCGGCGGGCGCGCGAGACGCTCGTGGGCCGCCAGAGCGAACTCGAGCGGCTGGTCGCGTTCGCCACCGGCGAGGGGCCGCTGGTGTTTCACCTCCACGGGCTGCCCGGGATCGGCAAGACCCGGCTGCTGCACGCGCTGGCCGACCGGCTCCGCGACGAGGCGCCGGATGTCGTCGTCACCAGCGTCGACGCCGGGGAGGTCGAGCCATCGCCCGCGGGCCTCTGCGCGTGGCTGGCGCCGGGAGCGGCCGACCCCGCCGGCGCCGCGCGCGCCGTCAGCGCGGCCGGGAGCCGGGTCCTGGTGGTCATCGACCGGTACGAGACCTTCCGGCTGCTCGACACGTGGCTGCGCCAGGCGCTGGTCCCGGCGCTCGGGGAGAACGTGCGGGTTCTGGTCGCCGGTCGAGCGCCGCCGCGTCCGGCGTGGTTCGTCGCGCCGGGCTGGTCAGGGCAGTTCACATCGCTCGAGCTCGGCCCGCTCCCCCCCGACGTGGCGCTCGCCTACCTGACCAGCCACGGCGTCGAGCCGGCCGAAGCTGCGGCGCTCGAGCGCGTCGCCGCCGGTCATCCGCTCGCGCTGTCCATGGCCGCGGCGCTGGTCGGCGCGGGTGGCTCCGTCCGGACGGGCGTCTCCGGGGCGCCCGGCGCGCTGGTCGATCACCTGGCCGAGCTGTTCCTCGAGGACGTTCCGGATCCGACGACGCGGCGGGTGCTACAGGCGGCGTGTCTGGTCCGCACCGTGACGGCGCCGGTCATCGAGGCGATGCTGCCCGATCTGCCCGCCGAGGACGCGCTGGCGCGGCTGCGCGCGCTTCCCTTCGTTCGTCCGACGGCGCACGGGCTGGTCGTCGACGACGCGGTCCGTGCGGCGCTGGATCGCGCGCTGGCGGCGACCGATCCGCGCCTGCGGGCCGACCATCGTCGCGCCGCCGCCGCTGTCGTCACCCGGCAAGTGCATGCGTCGACGCGCGCGGAGCTGTGGCGCACCACGGCCGACGTCCTGTACCTGCTGGAGAACCCCGACCTGCGCGAGGCGTTCTTTCCCCGGCGGGCCAACGCCATCTCCATGGAGCCGGCGACGGAGGCCGACGGCGCGGCTGTGCGCGAGATCGTCGCCCGGCACGAGGGCGTCGACGCTGCGGCGGCGTTCGCGCCGTCCTGGCGTCACCACCTGGCGTCCCAGCCCCCTTCTTGTCACGTCGCCCGCGACGCCAGCGGCCAGGTCGTCGGGCTGGTCCAGGTGCTGCGCCCCGCCGGGCTGGCGCGCGCCGTGCTGGACCGCGACCCCGTGCTCGCCCGCTGGGCGCAGCATCTCCCCGCGGCGGACGACCGGGCGCGCGCGCTGTGGGTGCGACGCTTGCTGGACCGCGACGGCGACGAGCAGCCGTCGGCGGCCCAGGCGGCCGCCTGGCTGGACATCAAGCGCACCTACCTTGAGCTGCGGCCGTCGTTGCGCTGGGTCTACGCGTGCGTGCGGGCGCGCGCCGTCCACGAGCACGCGATGCGCCGGCTCGGCTTCACCCTGCTGGACGCCGCGCCCATCCGCTTCTCGGGCCGGTCGTTCTATAGCCTCGTCCTCGACATGGGCGCGGACTCCGTCGATGGATGGCTGGCGCGGCTGGTCGCCGAGGAGGTCGGGGGCGGGACCAGCCTGCCCGCCCCCGAAACGCTGCTCGACGAGGCCGCCCACCAGGTCGTGGTCGACGGCGAGCGCATCCCGCTCACGCCCCTGGAGCTGGGCGCGCTGGCCTACCTGCGCCGCCGGCCAGGCGAGGCGGTGACCCGCCACGAGCTCCTGGAATCGGTGTGGGAGCATCCGCCCGACGCCGCGACCAGCAACGTCGTCGAGGCGGTGATCCGCTCGCTGCGGCGCAAGCTGGGCCGGCACGCCGCCGCGCTGGAGACGGTGCGCGGCGTGGGCTACCGCTTCCGGGCTACGGGCGCGCCTCGATGACCAGGTTGAACGGCGTCTGTGCGACGACGCGGACGCGCCCGAAGCCGCCGGCGCGCAGGACCGCGGCCAGCGCGCCGAAGCCGGCCTGAGCGCCCAGCCCCTCGCGATCGCCCTGATGAAGCGCGTTCTGCGTGCAGAGCGCCGTCGACGCCGCGTAGTACATTCGCGCCACCGGGCCCACGTTCTCCTCGGGGGCGTCGTGGGCGAACGGCTCGACCAGCAGCGCGGCGCCGTCGTCGGCCAAGGCGGCGCGCGCCGCCCGCGCGGCAGCGACGGGATCGCCGAGATCATGGAACGCGTCCATGAAGCAGACCAGGTCCAGCGCGCCGCCCGCTGCCTCCAGCAACTGCGTCGCGGGGGCCTCCTCGAACCGGATCCGCTCACCGACGCCCGCCTCGGCGGCGCGCTGGCGGGCGGTCGCGATCGACGCCGCGTGGGCGTCCACCCCGACCAGCCGCGCCGCCGGGAACGCCTGCGCCAGCAGGATCGTCGAGGCCCCGTGACCGCAGCCGACATCCGCGGCCCGCCCCCCCGCCGCCAGCGCGGCCGCCCGATCGCCGAGCGCCGGCAGCCAGTGCGACACCAGGTTCGCGCGGTAGCCGTTGCGGAAGAACGCCTCGGTGCCGGAGAACAGCCGGCAGTCGTGCTGGTGCCAGCCCACGCCAGAACCCGTGCGGAACGACTCGACCAGCTGGTCCTCGGCGCGCCAGATCGCCGACGTCACGTCGAAGGCCGGCGTCATGAACGCCGGGCTGTCAGGCTGCGCCAGCACGAACGCGTGCTCGGGGGGCAGCGTGAACCGGCCGGACGCGGCGTCGAACTCGACGAAGCCGGCCGCGCGCTGCGACGCCAGCCACTCGCGGACCAGCCGCCGCTCGGTGCCGGTGGCGGCCGCCAGCTGCTCGGGCGTCCGGGGCGCCGCCGCGAGCGCCTGGTAGAAGCCGAGCTTGCCGCCCAGGCTGGTCATGGCCGAGCCCATCGCCGCCGCCAGGTCACCCATGACCTGCGCCGCGAACGCCTCGATGCGCGTCGGGTCCATCAGGCCACCTCCCTGACCGCGCCGGGGACCGCCTCGGGGGCGCCGGTCAGCGCCGACAGCGCGTGCGTGTCCCACAGCCGGTGCTCCACCCGCGCCACGCGCGGGTCCTGGCGCAGGTGCGCGACAATCGGACCGTCCAGGTACGCCTGCGCCTGCGCCCGCGAGGCGAAAAGATAGACGCCGCCCAGCTCGGCCGCGGCCTCGTCCTGGAGCCAGACCTTCCAGATGAGCCCCGGCAGGGCGGCGATCGCCCGAGCCGACTCGGTGGCGCCCGCCAGAAAAGCGCCTGGCGCGGTGCGGGTGGTGATGCGTACGTGCAGGATCGTCGTGGACATCGGAACCTCCTTCGCGGCGGGATTGCCGCCGGGAGGTTCATGGCAGCGGCGCGGCCAGGAAAAATGAAACGATGCTGAAGAATGCATGAGAAGTCGCGGCGCCCGCGCCTCCGGCCCTCGCCTCCCGTGACGGGCGCCCGAGGGGCTCCGATGATGTGCGCGGATCATCGGGTGGCGCGGCTGCGCGGACACGGCGCTCACGTGTGAAACCTGGGTTGGGCGCCGACAGGACGTCGCACGGGATCTGGTCGCATCGCGAAATCGCCGCGCGAACGAACGGCGCGCACGCAGAATCTACGCGCGCCTCGACCGGAGGCGTCCCGAGCTGCGCTGGACCCCCGTGGGGCGCGGCCGGCCGTCCCGGTTGCCGACGGACGGTCGCCGTCGACCTTCGGCCGTGGCGTGCACCTTGCTGTCTGGCGCCGTGATGAGAGTCGCGCTCGTGCCTTTGCAGCGGAGGACGACATGACGCCTGGGCAAGGGGAAGCGGCAGGCCGCTCAGCTTGCCGGAGTGGGATGCTCGCCGCGCTGGCGGCGCTGCTCGGGGTCCTGCTTTCCGGACCGCTGGCAGTCGCGCTCGTGAACGGTACGCATCCTCAGCCTCCCTGGCGTGACGCCGAGCTGTTCGCCCGCCACTTCCATCCACTCCAGCTCCTCCCGTACGCAGGCGGCATCCTCCTCGTCGCGGCCCTGGTCGTTCTGATCGCGAGCGCACACGCCCTTGCTGGTGACGGGCTGAGGGCTCGGACGGGCGCCGCGCTGGCCTTCACCGCGGCTTTCGCCGCTTTCATCTTCTTCAACTACGTCGCCCAGACGACGTTCGTCCCCGACCTGGCGCGCGGCTACGAACCCGCGAGCGCGCCCATCATCGCGACGCTGTCGATGAGCAATCCCAGGTCGCTGGCGTGGGGAATCGAGATGTGGGGCTGGGGCCTCCTCGGCGTGGCGACGTGGCTCGTCGCGCCGGTCTTCCAGTCCTCCACGCTGGAGCGTGCGGTCGCCATTACGTTCACCGCCAACGGTCCGGTGAGCGTTGCGGGAGCGTTGTGGACGATCGCGCGCCCGGGCTGGGTCATGACGGCGGCCGGCCTCGCTGCATTCGCCGCCTGGAACGTCCTGCTCACGGCGATGGGCGCCCTGGCCTTCATCGCGTTCCGGCGCCGCCTTGGTCGGGCCCCCCAGCAGCGCACCGGCGCCACTGCCGCGGACGCGCCTGCCGCCGGGAAGAGCCCCGAACCCCGAGCGCAGGGCGGGCGCGTGGGCGCCACTGGCGCGGGGACAGGCGGGCGGTAACGCCCAAGCCTATCTCAAGCACCTGAAGTAATTTGGGTGAGCGACGGGGGTTGAACCCGCGACCCTCGCAGCCACAGTGCGATGCTCTACCAATTGAGCTACGCCCACCGTATTCAGTTTTTCGGAAACTCCAGACTGGAAACTTGTCGAACCGGCCCCCGCCCTATCCCATCCCCCTCCCTCTCCCCTCCCCCGTCTCGCGATTTTCGGCGCGCCCGGAGGGAGTCGAACCCCCGACCCGCGGCTTAGAAGGCCGCTGCTCTATCCAACTGAGCTACGGGCGCATGCTTATGATTTCGACGGACCAGCGTCAAGGTCTTTTACCCCGAAGGGCCGCCCTCCTACCATACGGACGGCTTGGGCGGATGCGGCATCGCCCCGAAACTAGGCGCTGTCGATCTCCTGCAGCTCGCGGCCGCTCAGGCCCAGCAGGTACAGGATGGCGTCCAGGCCCGAGGCCGAGATGGTGGTGTCGGCGGCCTCGCGCAGCTTGGGCTTGGCCCGGAAGGCGATGCCCAGGCCGGCCTTCTCCAGCATCAGGGCGTCGTTGGCGCCGTCGCCCACGGCGATGACCTGGTCCAGCAGCACGCCCTCGTGCTGGGCGATCAGCTCCAGCAGCTCGGCCTTGCGGACGGCGTTGACGATGGGGCCCACCACCTTGCCCGTCAGCTTGCCGTCCACGACCTCCAGGTTGTTCGAGAAGGCGTAGTCGATCCCCAGCCGCCGCTTCAGCGCGTCGGCGGCGCGCGAGAAGCCGCCGCTGATCACGGCCGTGCGGTAGCCCAGGCGCTTCAGAACCCGGATCAGGGTCTCGGCCCCCTCGGTCAGCGGCAGGTCGTTGGCGATCTGGTCCAGCACCTTCACGTCCATGCCGGCCAGCAGGCCCACGCGCTGGCGCAGCGACTCGTCGTAGTCCATCTCGCCCTGCATGGCGCGCTCGGTGATCTTGGCGACCTTCTCGCCCACGCCGGCGGCGCGCGCCAGCTCGTCGATGACCTCGATGCGGATCAGCGTGGAGTCCATGTCCATGACGACCATCCGCTTCGAACGGCGGAACAGGCTCTCGCGCTGCAGGGAGACGTCGAAGCCGGCCTTGGTGGCCACCGCCAGCAGCGACCGCTTCAGCGACTCGCGATCGCGGCCGGCCGGCAGGCTGGCGTGGATCTCGACCGACGCCAGGGTGTCCTCGGACAGGCGCGAGATCTTCTCGATGTTCGCGTTCTCGTTCGCCAGCGTCTCGGCCAGCGCGTGCAGCGCGCTCGCGCCCAGTGACCGGCCGATCGCCGTGATCACGTAGCGCCGTGAGGCCTCGCTGGTCCCCCGCGCCTCGCTGGGCGTGGGCGCGTCCGGCGTCACCGGGTTGAAGTCCAGCTCCAGCCCCATCTCCTTGGCGGTGAACAGCAGCTCTTTCAGGACGTCGCGGGCGTGCGGCAGCCCCACCAGCAGACACAGGGTCAGCTGCCCCTGCACCACCACCTGCTCGATGTCCAGCAAGGTGGCGCCCTCCTTCGAGAGGATGCCCGTCAACGTGGCCGTGATCCCGGCGCGATCGCGCCCGGTCACCGTGATCAACACGCGGTCCATGGTTTCGGTCAAAGCGGGGGCAGTTTATGCGGACCCGGCCTGGCTGCAACAGGGCCGGTTCAGGCTGGCATCGTTGCGCCTGTATCGATTCGCTACAGAACGCCCCCGAAGCCGTCGATGCTCGTCCGGTCCGCATGCAGGTCTTCGTGGCCCGACAGCCCATCTTCGACACCCGCAAGCGGGTGGTGGCGTACGAGCTGCTATTCCGGGCCGGCCTGGAGAACGCCTTCCCCCGCGGCACCGACCCCGACATGGCCTCGGCGAAGGTCATCGATCACGCGCTGTCCGCCTTCGACTTCGGCGGGCTGACGCAGGGGAAGAAGGCGTACGTCAACGTGACCCGCCGCGTGCTGTGCGAGGGCCTGTACTCGGTGCTGCCGCCGAAGCAGACGGTCATCGAGCTGCTGGAGACGGTCACCGCCGACGACGAGACGGTGGCGGCCGTGAAGGCGGCCCGGCGCGCCGGCTACGACATCGCGCTGGACGACTTCGTCGACCGCCCGGGCGTCGAGCCGTTCGTGAACATGGCGCAGGTGCTGAAGATCGACTTCCTGGTCACCCCGACCGACGAGCGCAAGCGCCTGCGCGAGCAGGCCCGCAAGCGGAAGCTGACCTTGCTGGCCGAGAAGGTCGAGAACGCGGCGGAGTTCGAGAACGCCGAGCAGCTGGGCTACACGCTGTTCCAGGGCTACTTCTTCCAGCGCCCCGAGATCATCGCCCGCGAGGACATCCCGCCCGCGAAGCTGACGTACGTGCGCTTCCTGCGCGAGCTGCAGCACCCGACCCTCGACTACGCCGCGCTGGAGACGATCATCAAACAGGATCTGTCGCTGTCGGTGAAGCTGCTGAAGCTGCTGAACTCGGCGGCGTTCGGCTGGAAGAGCAAGGTGACGTCGCTGAAGCACGCGCTGGTGCTGCTGGGCGAGCGTCCGTTTCGCAAATGGGCCTCGCTGATCGCGGTGGTGGGCCTGACCGACGATCGCCCCCCCGAGCTGGCCCTGGTCAGCCTGGCGCGGGCGCGCTTCTGCGAGCGGCTGTGTCCGCTGGCGCGCCGGCCAGGCTCCGAGCTGGACGCGTTCCTGGTGGGGTTGCTGTCCGCGCTGGACGCGATGATGGGCCGCCCCCTGCCCGAGCTGCTGCAGGAGATCGCCGTGTCACCTGACATCGACGCCGCCCTTCTGCGCCAGGACACCCCGCTGGGAAAGGTCCGTGCGCTGGTGGTCGCCTACGAGGCGGGCGCGTGGGACGACGTGGGGCTCCTGGCGGCCGCGCTGGGCGTGCCCGAGCGCGAGCTGCCGGTGCTGGCCGACGAGGCGCGCGCCTGGGCCGCCACCACGCTGCCGAGCTGACCGCGGTCACCGCGGCGGCGGCGGCGTGGCGAACGTCTGTTCCGGGGCGTTCAGCCCCGCCCGCGCGGCGTCCAGCAACACGCGCCAGCGCGGGGCGGCCGGATGCGACGGATAGCGCCGCAAGAGGTCGCGCAGGATGGTGATGGCATCGGCCCAGCGGCGCTGGTTCATCAGGCTCTCGGCGCGGCTGCCCCGCACCAGCGCCGGGTCGGGCGCGGCGGCGCCCGCGCTTGCCCCGGGGGCTTCATCAGCGGCGCGGTCTTTCGCGCGCGTCTCCGGCACGGGGAGCGAGACGGGCTCCTTGCGCTTCTTGCTCGTTTTCTTCTCGGAGGCGGCGGGCGCTGGCGCGCCCTCGACGTCATCCTGCGCGGCGGTGTTGCCCTTCGCGGCTGACGCGGGGGCCATCGCGGCCGGCGGCGGCGGCACGGCGAAATCGCGCCGGGGCTCGGCGGGCGCGCGCCGGAGCTCCTCCGCCTGCACTGCTCGAGCGGCCTTGGGCTTCGCGTTTTGCACCGGCGGCGCGGCGTTCAGCTCCTCGCGCTCCTCGTCGCGTCGCGCGCGTGCCCGATCTTCGTCGATGGCGCGATCGAACATGCCGTCGGGAAGCGACGCCTTCGCCGGGTTCTTCATCCGGGCGGGTGGCGCGACGGGCGCCCCGGCCCCGCGCGCGGACGCCGCGGATGACAGACTGTCCAGCTGCGGTTGCTTGTCGTGCCGCGCCCCCCCCGTCGCCGGCGGCCGATGGCGGTGCGGTCGGGCGGCGCCGTCCCCCGGCGGGACGGCGGCTGCCGGCGCCTGCGCCTGGGGCTCGTCGTCGGCCGGCCGCTCGACGTCGCGGGCCGGTGCGGGGCCCCTGGCCTTCACGCCGTACACCCCCGCGGACGGCTGCCCCGGTACAGGCGCGGGCGCCGTCGCGACGTCGGGCTTCGCCAGCTCCTGCAGTCTCTCCGCGCTGACGGGGGACTTCGCCTCGCGAAAGATCGTGACCCGCACCAGCAGGAAGACGGCCACGGCCGCCACGGTGGCGAACGTGGGGAACGTCCAGGTCCAGCGCCGGCGAAGGCGGCCGAACCAGCCCTGGCCGGCGGAAGAGGCGGCGCCCCGCGCGTCGGTGGCCTCGGCCTGCGCCGCTGCCGCAGCCTGATGCGCCGCCATTCCCGCCTGCGTCGGGCCGGCCAGGGCGCGCGCGGCGACGGCGGCCCGCGCGGCCTCGAAGGCGCGCGCCCGCGCCCGCTCCGGGACCGGGTCGGCGAGCGGCCGGCGCACCACCTCGCGGGCCACCGCGCGCGCTCTCTCGGCGCCGGTCACCTCGTCGCGACAAGCGGCGCAGGCGCCCAGGTGCGCCTGATAGGCCGCGCGCGCGTCGCCATCCAGCTGACCATAAAGGTAGTCGACCAGGCGATCGCGGATGTCGTCGTGGGTGAACGTCATGGTGTCATCGGGGCGGCCCTAGCCGCCCGCGCCCTCCGCCGCGCCCCCGCGCGGCTCGTGGAACGCGGCCAGCGCCTGGCGCAGCTTCTCCAAGGCATACCGCATCCGGCTCTTCACGGTGGGCTCGCTGGCGCCGACGGCCTGCGCGATCTCGGCGAAGGACAGGTCCATCACCTCGCGCATCAGGAACACCTCGCGCTGGTCGGGCGGCAGCAGGTCCACCGCGTGATCGATGTGCAGGCGCAGCTGGCGGTCCATCGCCTCGTCCTCCGCGCCGGCGCTGCGGGCCGCCACGCGGTCCACCAGGATCGGGCCCGACGAGTCCCCTGCCATCGGCCGCACCGGCGCGTCCAGCGACGCCGCGCGCCGGTGCACCGCCCGGCGCGCGTGATCGGTGCAGAGGTTGCGGGCGATGGTGTACAGCCACGTCGAGACCTTGGCGTCGGGCTTCCACTCGGGCGCGGCGCCCACCACGCGCAGGAAGACCTCCTGCAGCAGATCCGCCGCCGTGTCCGGGTCGCCCACGAAGCGGCGCACGAAGGTCCACAGCGGCCGCTCGTGGCGCGCCAGCAGCGTCTCGAACGCGGCGGCGTCGCCTTGCTGGTACGCCGCCATCAGGCTCTCGTCGGACGCCGCCACTCACCCTTCAGTAACGCACACAGCAGCCGTCCCGCCAACCGGCCGGCGGGGTGGCGTACCGGCGATCGCTGCCCGGAAACGGCGTGGCGCTCTGCCGCCAGGCCAGATCGTCGGGGTCGTTGCAGCAGCCGTCGACGTCGATGCCCAGCGCCACCAGGCCATCGCGATCGTTGTAGCGAACGCCCAGCACGATCGAGGGGCGGGTGGCGCTGGCGCGCGTGAAGGCGACCTCGCGCAGGGGCGAGCTCAGCGACTCGCCGAACTCCGTCCCCAGGCCGGGGCGGCGGCTGGGCGCCGGCGCCGCCGAGGACTCGGCATCCGCCATGGCCGACGGTGGGGCGGCGGCGGGCGCCTCGGCGGCGCGACCAGCGGACTTTCTCGCCGGGGCCGGGGCCCGGTAGGCCTGCGCTTCGCCCTCGGCGCCCATGTGGCGGCGGCTGCTCGATTCGTAGTCGTACCCGTCATCGCGATAGCCCCACTCGCGACGCGGCGGCCGCGGGACGTAGACGGGGCGCGGGACGTACTGCTCGGGGAACAGCGCCACGCCGATCACGCCCACATCGCGCGCGCTGCCGGTGCGCGCGGCGTACGAATCGGCGACGCTGGTGAAGCGAAACGCCGCCGCCTCGGCCTGGGACACCCGCCAGCCGTCGATGTCGACCGTGCCCCAGGCCGGCACCAGATAGCCGCGCTTCAGGCGCGCGTCGGCGGTCTTGCCGTCGATGGCGTCGCGCCCGTCGACCGACACCACCGCCTCGACGCGCCGGCCGGTGTGGTTGACGACGCGCAAGGTGTAGCGCGCGCCCAGCTGCCCCAGCACGTAGCTCTCCCCGGCGTGCTCGAACGTCCGGGTAGGTACCCCGTCCACCAGCACCTGCAGCTCGTACCCGCCCCCCGCCGCGTGCAGGGGATACCCCCCTGCCGGCAAGCGCGGCGAGGCGCAAGACGTCGACGCCACCCCCAGCGCGGGGATCAGGGCGGCGAGGAGAGAAGACAGGAACCGGCGGGACAGCGCGTGATGGACCATGGGAACCTCCGTTCCCCCTCGAACGCGCGCGGTCCCCGAAAGATCTGCCGAAAAGCCGCCGGCCCGTCAAAGCTCGATCTGCGTGCCGATCTCGACGACCCGGTTGGGCGGGATCGAGAAGAAGTCGGTGGCTGCCCGGGAGTTCCGCGACAGGAAGCTGAACAGCTTCTTTCGCCAGACGGGCAGCGCCGGGTCCTTGCTGGGCACCAGCGTCTCGCGGCCCAGGTAGTAGCTGGTGTCCGCCTGGTTGATGGTCAGCCCCACGGACGCGCACAGCTTCAGCAGTTCGGGCACGTCGGGCGTCTCCATGAAGCCGTAGTGGGCGGTCAGGCCCCAGAACCCGTAGCCGAAGTCCTTGTAGCGAAGGCGGTCGGCCTTGGCGACCTCGGGGACGGCGTCCGTCACGATCGACAGCAGCACCACCTGCTCGTGCAGCACCTTGTTGTGCTTGAAGTGGTGCAGCAGCACGTTCGGCATGCCGCGCCGGGTGGAGGTCAGGAACACGGCCGTGCCCTTCACGCGGTGGGGCTTCACCTGCTCGATGTCCATCAGGAAGGCCTCGACAGGTAACGTCTCGGACGAGATGCGCGCCGCCAGCACCGCGCGCCCCTTCTTCCAGGTCGTCATGATGGTGAACACCGCCACCGCCACCGCCAGCGGGAACCAGCCCCCGGTGACGATCTTGGCGGCGCACGCCGCGAAGAAGCCCAGGTCGAAGGTCAGGAACACGATCGCCAGCGCCGTGCACTTCCAGATCGGCCACTGCCAGCGATCGCGCGCCACGAAGACGAACAGCACCGACGTGATCGCCATGGTCCCGGTGACGGCGATGCCGTAGGCGTCGGCCAGACCGGAGGAGGCCCGGAAGCCCAGCACCAGCGCCAGGCAGGCGAACATCAGGATGCTGTTCACCTCGGGCACGTAGATCTGCCCCTCGGTCTTGCCCGACGTGTGGACGATGGTGACGCGCGGGACGTACCCCAGCTGCACCGCCTGTCGGGTCAGCGAGAACGCCCCCGAGATCAGCGCCTGCGACGCCACCACCGTGGCGACGGCGGCGATGGCGACCATCGGGTACAGCGCGAAGCGGGGCACCATGTCGAAGAACGGGTTCGCGGCGTTCGGACGCTCGAGCAGCAGCGCCCCCTGGCCGAAGTAGTTCAGCAGCAGCGAGGGGAACACCACCGTCCCCCAGGCCAGCTTGATGGCGCGGCGGCCGAAGTGGCCCATGTCCGCGTACAGGGCCTCGCCGCCGGTGATGCACAGGACGACCGACCCCAGCACAAGGAAGCCGTGCAGGCGGCCATGCAGCAGGAACTTCACCGCGTAGACGGGGTTCAGGGCGTACAGGATGTGCGGGTGCCGCAGGATCCAGGGCAGGCCCGACGCAGCGATCGAGGCGAACCAGACCACGGTCAGCGGCCCGAACACCGCGCCGATGCCGGCGGTGCCGCGCTTCTGCACGGCGAAGAGGCCGATCAGGATGCCGCAGGTGATGGGGACGACGAACGGCGACAGCGCGGTGGTGGCCACCTCGAGCCCCTCGACCGCGGACAGCACGGAGATGGCGGGCGTGATCATCCCGTCGCCGTACAGCAGGGCCGCCCCGAACAGGCCCAGAAACGCCAGCGAGCGGGTCCAGCGGTGCCGGCGGGCGTGCATGGGCGACACCACCAGCGCCATCAGCGCCAGCACGCCGCCCTCGCCGTCGTTGTCGGCGCGCATGACGAACCGCAGGTACTTGATCGAGATGACCAGGGTCAGCGACCAGAACACCAGGGACAGCAACCCCAGGATGTTCTCGGGCGTGGCGCCCACGCCGTGCGGCAAGGTCACGCACTCGCGGATGGCGTACAGCGGCGAGGTCCCGATGTCGCCGTAGACGACGCCCAGCGCCCCCAGCGCCAGCTTCGCCAGATCGGCGCCGTGGGCGTTGTGGGCCGAGTGAACCGATGTGTGGGTGGCAGACACGGAATGCGTCACGCCTGGCTGAACGGCGATGGCGGGCGCGGACGAACTGTGAGTGGTGGTCATCTAGACGGCAAGGGCGGACCAAGCCGCCTGAAAATCACTGGCAGAATGCATCGCGGTCGATTTCTGAAACATTTCGCATTCGTAAGTTTCTCGAAAACGAATCGCCACCGCTAACACGGGCCCGGTCGACTTGCAAAACGCAAAGCCCGCGACGGGGCGGCCCGACATCGATAACATTTCGAAACTACGTACATTCTAAAACCTGGCAACGTTTTCCGGCCGGCCGGTGTCACCGGGCCCCGTTCGGGCCGCGATCAGCTCGTAGCTGCCGATCAGCTGCCGGGTGTAGTCCCAGGCGCTGACGTAGCCCAGCAGGATCCCCGTGCCGATCGCCCCCTGCCCCACGTATCGCAGCGCCGCGTCCGCGGCCGGGATCACGTGCAGGATGGACAGGTACGTGGGCAGGAAGCCCCACATCACGAAGTTCGTCTTCAGCTTGCCGACGAAGCTGCTGGGGATGTTCAGCTGATGGCCGGCCATGAAGCGGCGGACGGTGGTCACCCAGAACTCGCGACCCAGGTAGACCGGCAGCACCCAGGGCGGCAGGAACTGATAGCGGGCGATGGCCAGGTACAGGACCAGCGACTCGAAGAAGATGTCGCAGAACTGGTCCAGCAGCTCGCCCAGCCGCGTGACGTGCCCGGTGCGGCGGGCCAGCCAGCCGTCCAGGTAGTCGGTCAGACCACCGACGACCGCCACCAGGATCCCGGGCCGTTCCAGGCCGACGAAGAACATGCCGGCCGCGACCAGCACCAGGGCGATGCGTGACAGGGTGATCAGGTTGGGGGCGGTCGTCAGATCGGCAGCGAACGTGCGGCGCGCGCCCTGTGGGGCGACCGGGTGAGGAAGGGGCGGGGACATGAACCAGGGGATCTTACTCCTCTGTCCGGCGAACGCCCGTTGCCGGCCGGAAGGCCCCCGCCCTGCGGGCAGGACCCGGCCCGGCGGCCATTGTCACCCCCTCGGTGCGATTGCCGTCACGGCCGGGCGTCGTCGCCGGAGACCAGCGCCACCGAGGCGGAGGCGCCCAGGCGATCGGCGCCGGCCGCGCGCATGGCCAGGGCCTGGGCGCGCGTGCGGATGCCCCCCGAGGCCTTCACCTGCGCCACGCTACCGGCCAGCCGCCTCAGCAGGGCCACGGACTCGAGCGTGGCGCCGCCCGGACCGAACCCGGTAGACGTCTTCAGAAACGCGGGGCGAGCCGCCAGCACGGCGCGCGCCGCCGCGGTGAGCGCCGCCGCGTCGAACAGGGCCGTCTCCAGGATCACCTTCACCGGCACGGCGCCGGCCGCCGCCACCAGGGCCGCCGTCTCGGCGGTCAGGCGGGCCGCGTCGCCGGCGCGGATCCAGCCGAGGTTGGCCACCATGTCCAGCTCGGACGCGCCGTCGTGCAGCGCCCGCTTCGCCTCGAACAGCTTCGTCTCGGCGGTGTTCGCCCCGTGGGGGAAGCCGACCACCGCCGCGACGCCGACCCCGCTGCCGGCCAGGGCGCGGGCAGCGTGCGCGACGAACACCGGCTGCACGCACACGGTGCGAAACCGGAACGCGCGCGCCTCCTGGCACAGGCGATCGATGTCGCCCGGCACGGCGTCGGGGCGTAGACACGTATGATCGATGATGGCGGCCAGCGCGTGGTCGACGGGCATGGAAGGGCCAGATTAACCCGGGTGGCGCGAATCCATCGCGGGGCGCCGCCGACTGCTACGCTAGCTTGGTGACCGTCGATCGCCCCGCCGCCGACAGCGCGCCGTCCCCGTCGGCGGCCGAGCCCGTGGTCACGCTGGCGGAGATCCAGGCGGCGCGCGCGCGCATCGCCGGTCGGGTGCACGTGTCGCCCTGCACCGCCTCGCGCGCCGTCAGCGAGGCGACCGGCGCGCGCGTGTCGTTCAAGCTGGAGAACCTGCAGCCCATGGGCTCGTTCAAGGAGCGCGGCGCCTGCAACCGCCTGCTGCGGCTGACCCCCGACGAGCGCCGGCGCGGGGTCATCGCGGCCAGCGCGGGCAACCACGCGCTGGGCGTCGCCTACCACGCGCAGGCGCTGGGGATCCCGGCGACCATCGTGATGCCGGCCAGCTCGCCCCTGGTCAAGGTCACGCAGACGCGGGCGCTGGGCGCCACGGTCGTGCAGGTCGACGGCGGGTACGACGCCGCGTGGGCGACGGCGCAGCGCCTGGCCGCCGAACGGAACCTGGTCGTCGTGCACGCCTTCGACGATCGGGACGTGATCGCCGGTCAGGGCACCATGGGCCTGGAGATCTTCGAGCAGGTGCCCGACGTGGACGCCCTGCTGATCGCGGTGGGGGGCGGCGGGATGGTGGCGGGCGTGGCCACCGCCCTCAAGGCGCTGCGCCCCGGCGTGCGCGTGATCGGCGTGCAGAGCGAGGCGATGCCGGGCATGCGGGCGGCCCTGCGCGAGGGCTGCCCCATCCGCATCGAGCCGACGCGCACCATCGCCGACGGCATCGCGGTGGGCCTGGTGGGCGCCCTGCCCTATCCCGCGGTGTGCCGCTACGTCGACGAGGTGGTCACGGTCGACGACGAGGAGATCGCCGAGGCCATCCTGACGCTGCTCGAGCGCGAGAAGACCGTGGCCGAGGGGGCGGGCGCCGCGCCGCTGGCGGCGCTGTACCACCGCGAGCTGGGCCTGGCCGGCAAGAACGTGGTGGTGGTGGTGGGCGGCGGCAACATCGACGTGAACGTCCTGTCCCGCATCATCGATCGCGGCCTGATGAAGTCGGGGCGCATCATGCGCACGCGCATCATGCTGCCCGACCGGCCCGGATCGCTGGCGCAACTGCTGGCCATCATCGCCGACAAGCAGGCGAACGTGCTGGCCATCGATCACGACCGGCGCGCCGCGCGGCTGGCGCTGGGCCAGACCTTCGTCGACGTCGAGGCCGAGACGCGCGGCTTCGAGCACGTGACCGAGATCGTGGAGGCGCTGCGGGCGAAGGGGTTCGTCCCCGCCTGAGCGCCGGCTCAGGGCAGCGGGCGCGTGTCGGGGTCGTGCAGCAGCGCGTGCGCCTCGCGCAGCAAGCCGGGGATGCGATCGCAAAACGGCGCGTCCGCCAGCGCCGCCCGCATGGCCCCATCGTCGACCTCGGCGGCGCGCGCGCCCGGCACCCACGCGTCGTCCGGACTCATCGCCGCGTAACGTTCCTTGGCGAAGTCGAGCAGATCGAAGGCGTGGACCAGATTGCGCAGCCACAGGATCCGCTTCACGTTGATCTGGCCCGGCAGCTCGGTCCAGTCGCGCAGCCCCTCGCGCCAACGACGCGCGAAGTCCTCCCCCACCGCCGCGGCGTAGCGCTGCTCCAGGCGCGCCACGATGGGAGCGAGCAGCCCCTCCGCGCCGGCGAGCTGGTCGAGGATCTGGACGTGGGCGTCGAAGTCCGAGGGGTGGGCCGCCCCGATGGACAGCGTGTGGATCTGCTGGTGGTTCAGGCACCAGAGATCGTTGAAGGCCAGCGGCGCCAGCGGCGCGCACAGCTGCCGCAGCCGCGCCGGCGCCTGGTGCAGCCGCCCGCCCTTGTCGGTTGGGCTGATGATGAACACGCCCATGTCGTGCGCCCGGGCGGCGTCCAGCGCCGGCCGGTTGTCCTGGAAGATGTAGTAGTAGTGCACGTTGACGTAGTCGAAGCGATCGCTGGCGATGACGTCCAGGATCAGCGGCGTCGGCGCGTGCGTGGAGAAGCCCAGGTGGCCGAGCTTTCCGGCGCGGCGAAACCGCTCCAGCACCTCGAGGCAACCGCCCGGCCGCAGCGTCAGCTCGGCTTCGCGGGCGGTGTTCACGCCGTGGACCGCCAGCAGATCGATGACCGAGACGCCGAGCAGCGCGAACGACTCCTCGAGCTGTCGCTCGAACACGCGCGGATCGTCGTGGGGGCGCAGCTTCGTCTGCAGCACGAACGACGCGCGCGGGTGCGCGGCCAGCGCGCGTCCGAACTGCGCCTCGCTGGTGCCGTACCCGCGCGCCGTCTCGAAGTGGTTGATGCCCAGCGCCCGGGCCCGGGCCACCACGGCCTCGAGGTTCTTCTGGCTGTCGTCGCTGACGGACGCCGTCCGCGACCAGCTTTGCTGCGCGCGCATGCCGCCGCACGAGAAGACCGAGAGGTCGAGGCCGGTGCGGCCGAAGCGACGGTAGATCACCTGCGAAGAATAACGTGCCGGTGGATGGCCGGCCGAATAAGCTGCGCGCATGTTCACGGGGACGTACGCGGCGTTGATGGCGGAATACAACGCGTGGATGAACGAGCGGATGTACGCGGCGGCGGCCACGCTGTCGGACCAGGATCGCAAGCGGGATCGGGGCGCGTTCTTCAAGTCGATCCACGGCACGCTGAACCACTTGCTGTGGGGCGACCGGGCCTGGTTCGGTCGGCTGGCGGGGCGCGGCTTGCCGGTGGGAGCGGCCGGCCAGGAGCTGTTCGCCGACTTCGAGGCGCTGCGCGCCGACAGGGCTGGCCTGGACGGCGACATCGTCGCCTGGGCGCGGACGCTGACACCGGAGTGGCTGGCCGAACCGATGACCTGGAGCAGCCGCCTGTACGGCTTCACGCAGACGCACCCGCGCTGGGTGCAGGTGGTCCAGATGTTCAACCACCAGACCCATCACCGCGGGCAGGTGCACGCGTTGCTGACGTCGTTCGGCGTCGACATGGGACCGACCGACGTGCCGGTGATGCCGCTGTTGAACGCGCCCTGAGGGACGCGGCGACGCCGCCGCGAAACCACCGGCGTGGCAGCGGCCGAAGCGCCTTCGCCGTCGAAGCTCAGACGCGGACGCTGATGGTCGCGTCGGGCGGCAGGGCCTGCTGGGGCGCGGCGGCCGACTGCTGGATCAGCTGGAGGGCGCTGGCCCCCTCGGCGCGCGCGTTGTCCTGCGCCCGCTTGGCGATGGCCGCCTGGTAGACGGCCATCAGCTGCGCTTGCTGGTCGTCGCTGATATCCGAAACCGACACACCGCCGATGGACGCAGGGCTACCCATACCCTGGACCATCGGCGGATCCTGTAGGTCCCTTGAGGACTCGTTCAGCCGCCGGTGGCGCGCACCAGACGGACGTGGGACAGCGCCAGTTCGTATTCGGCGCGGGTCAGGTTCAGCCGCGCCTGCGTCAGCGCGGACTGCGCCTCCAGCAGGTCGGTGGTGGTGGCGGTGCCGGCCTTCGTCTGCGCGTCGGTGACCCGGTAGGCCTCCTCGGCGCTGGCGATCGCCTCCTCGGCGGCCTGGACGGCGCCGCGCGCGGCGTCGCCGTCGGCGACCGCGCTGACCACCTCGGCCTCGACCTGGCGATCGACCGCCTCGGCGTCCTGGCGGGCCGCGGCCGCCTGGGCCTTGGCGGCGCGGCGGCCGTGCTCGGATGCGCCCCACTCCCAGATGTTCCAGTCGGCCTTCACGCCCACGAAGGCGGAGTTCTTGGGGGCGAACTGCTGTCCGTCGACGCGCACGTAGGCGGCCTCCAGGTTCACGTCGGGCAACAACGAGTAGCCGCGCGACGTCGCGTCGAGATCGCTCGACGACGCGACGTGGGCCTGCTGGCGCACCTCGGGCCGCTTGTCGTGGGCGCCGGGCAACAGCGACTCCGCCGGGGCGGGCGCGGCGCCCCGCGCGGCGGAGAGCAATCCCTGTGGCTCGACCAAAGTCAGCGCGGCGCCCTCGTCGGGACGCATGCCCATCGCCGCGAACAGCGCCGCCTTCGACGAGCGGGCCTGCCCCTCGGCCTGCAGCGCCTGCTGCCGGGCGTTGGCGACCGCCACCTGCAGGCGCAACAGATCGGCCTTCGTGATCACCCCGGTCGTCAGGCGGGCCTGCGCCACGGTCACCTGATCCGACAGCTCGGCGGCCGACGTCTCGGCGATCCGCTTCATCGCCTGCGCCTCGAACGTGCGCAGGAACTCGGTCTGGATCGTCTCCCGCAGCTCCGCCTCGGCGGCGGCCAGCGCCGCCTCGGAGGCGGCCCGGCCCTCGACCATGGCGCTGCGGTCGCTGTTCAGACGCAACAGCCCCACCACCGGCTGCACCGCCGAGGCCGAGAACGTGTTGGTGTTCTGATCGCGCACCTGGAACGAGGTCATCGGACCGAACCCGACGATGAACGGGGAGTCGTAGTGCTGGAACTCCTCGCTGACGTGGACCGTGGGCAACATGCGCCGGCCGGCCGCCGTGGTGGCCTCGTCCGAGCTCTGCAAGCGGCGCCGGGCCGCGTTCAGGCGCGGGTTGTCGCGCAGCGCGCGCGCCACCGCGTCCTCGACCGTCAGCGTTCCCGCGGCGTGCGCCGCGGGGCGCGGGTAGACGACCGCCATCGCGGCCGCCAGCGCCGCGCCCACCATCACTTTATTCCGCATGATCACTTCCCCACTAGCACGGTGACGTCGGCAGACAACCCCGCGCGCATCGCCTCGCCCGGCGGTGACTTCCAGGCGATCCGCACCGGCACGCGCTGCACGACCTTCACGAAGTTGCCGGTGGCGTTGTCGGCCGGCAGCAGCGAGAAGCTGGCGCCGGTGCCGCCCGAGAGGCTGGTCACCTCGCCCTCGAACTTGCGGCCCGGAAACGCGTCCACCTCGATCTCGGCGCGCTGCCCCACCCGCATCTGATCGACCTGCGTCTCCTTGAAGTTGGCGATGACGTAGGTGGCCGAGGGGACCAGGGCGATGACCGGCTGCCCCACCGTGACCAGCTGACCGTCGTGCACCATCAGCTTCGACGCAACGCCGTCGGCGGGGGCCAGGATGTGCGTGTAGCCCAGCTGCAGCTTGGCCAGCGCCAGGGCAGCCTGCGCGCTCTGCACGCGCGCGTGGGCGAGATCGACGCCCGCCTTGGCCGCCGCGATCTGCGGCTGGATGGGCGTGCTTTGCGACAGGCGGCCGCGCGCCTCGCCGACGTGGCTCTGGGCGGCGTTCTTCGCGTCCATCGCCATCGCCACCTGCGCCTTCGCTTGCGCCAGGCCGGCGCGCGAGGCGTCGTAGGACAGCTGCGCGGCGTCCAGGCGCTCGGTCGGGATGGCGTTGGCGGCCTTCAGCTGCTTGGCGCGGTTCAGATCGATCTCGGCCTTGTGGGCCTCCACCTCGGCGCGGGCCAGGGCGGCGCGCGCCGCCGCCACCTCGGACTCGGCGCTGTTGACGCCGACGCTGGAGCCGCGCAGGGCGGCGCGGGCGGCGTCGAGGCCGCCCCGGGAGGTCGCCTCGACGATCTGGCTCTGCGCCTCGGCGCTGGCTGACTGGGCCTGCGCGATCGCCAGGTCGGCCTCGGCCTGCTGCACGCGCGCCGTGTAGTCGGCGTCGTCGATCTGCGCGATCAGGTCGCCCTTCTTCACCAGCTGGTCTTCCTTGACGGCGACGTGCGAGACGATGCCGCCCACGCGGGTGGCCACCGGGACGGTGTCGGCGCTGATCTGCGCGTCGTCGGTCGACTCCTGGCCCGCGGTCAGGTGGCGGAAGATCGCCACGCCGATCAGCGCCAGGACCAGCACCACGCCCAGGATGGCGAAGGGACGCCGCGAGCGGGCGGGCTTCACCGGCGCGGGCGCGGCCAGGGGCGCCGGCGCGGATGGCGGCGCGCTTTCGGCGCTGCCGGGGACGGACTTCTGATTACGTGCGGTCTCCATGTCTTCTCTCCTTCAGACCTCTAGTGCAAATCGACCTTGGGACCCTTCGTCATGCCCTTGGGGGGCTTCAAGAAGATCCCCAGCGGCAAGACGAACATGAACGCGATCCCGGCCAGCAAGAACAGACGCTCGAAAGCCAGCACGGTGGCCTGGCGCTCGACCAGCCCGCCCAGCAGACGGCCGGCGGCGCTCCGGGCGTCCCCCGGTTCGAGGCCGCGGCCGATCAGGCCATGCTGGATGCGGGACAGGCGATCGGTGACGGCGGGGCTGCCCGCCACCAGGTGCGCCACCAGGCCGGTCCGCGCGGACGCCACGAAACGGGGCAACAAGGTGGCGAAGGCGGCCAGCCCCAGCGAGCCGCCGATCTGCCGCACCAGCGAGTTCAACCCCGCGGCGTCGGCCAGGCGGTAGCGCGGGATGCCCATCATGGCCACCGTCGTCAGGGGGACGAACAGCGCCGCGAAGCCGAAGCCCTGCACGACGATGGCCCCCACCACGGTGGCCGAGCTGGTGTCCAGGGTGTAGTGCGCCATCATGTACGTGCTGAGCGCGACCATCCCCACGCCCAGGCAGACCAGGATGCGCGGCTGGACCACGTTGTAGAGGCGCCCCACCAGCGGGATGCCCACCATCATCGCCAGCGCCCGGGGCATCAGCGCCTCGCCGGACTGGGTGGCGCTGAAGCCCAGCAGCTCCTGCATGAAGACCGGCAGCAGGAAGGTGATCGACATCAGGATCGCGAACATGATCCCGCCGATCAACGTGCCGGTCATGAACACCGTGTCCTTGAACAGCGACAGATCCACGGCCGGGTGCTCGGCCGTCAACTCGCGGATGACGAACGCGGCCAGGATGAAGATCGACGCGAAGGCGCACACGGCGATGGCCCTCGACTGCAGCCAGTCGTTGCGGCTGCCCTCTTCCAGCACGTACTGCAGGCAGGCCAGGCCCGCGGTCATCAGGCCGATGCCCAGCCAGTCGATGCCGCTGCGCTCGCGGCGCGCCCGCTCGAGGTTGGCGCGGCGGATGTCCTCGGGCTCGTGCACGAACCGGCTGACCATGAACAGCGCCAGGATCCCGATGGGCAGGTTGATGTAGAAGATCCAGGGCCAGCTGTAGTTGTCGATGATGACGCCGCCCAGCGCCGGACCGGCCGCCGGGCCCACCACCACGGCCAGACCGAACAGGGCCATGGCCATGCCCTGCTCCTCGGGGGGGAAGGTCTGGCGCAGGATGGCCTGCTCCGTCGGCTGCAGCGCGCCCGCCCCCAGCCCCTGCAAGGCCCGGAAGGCCACCATCATGGGCAACGAACGGGCCAGCCCACAAAGGGCCGAGCCGAGAACAAACAGCGCCAGCGAGAACATGTACACGCGCTTCTGACCGAAGGTGCGGCCCAGGAACGCGGTCAGCGGCATGACGATGACGGTCGCGATGACGAACCCGGTCGTCACCCAGGTCATCTCCTCCACCGTCGAACCGAGCGCGCCGCGCAGGTGCGGGGTTGCGACGGCGACGATGGAGGTGTCGAGGGCGCCCATCAGCGTGCCGAACGTGACCGACAAGGTCACCAGCCACTTGTTGACCGGCTTGCGGGCCGCCGAGGCGACGGGGGTGAACGGGACGACGGCTGCGCTCACGCGCGGGCTCCTTTCAGGAAGAAATCGAACAGCTCGGCGGCGTCGGCGAGCGGATCGCCCTGCTCGTCGCGCATGGCATCGCGGATGGCCAGCGAGCGGACCATCCCCATCAGGAACATGGGCGCGGTGGCCTCGGCGCCGGCGCGAAGGGCGCCGTCCTTCACCGCCTGGCGCACCACCTTGTCGACCCGGCTGTAGATCTCGTGCAGGGTCGCGCCCGGCATCCGGCAGGCCGACGGGAACGTGTGCTCGTACCGGCCGATCTCTCCCTGCAGCAGGATCTGCAGGAACTTCCGGTGCCGGCTCTTGTGCAACAGCATCGTCTCGACCATCACGCGCAGCCGCTCGATGGCCGGGCGTGCCGCGGCGGCATGCATCGCCTCGTCCAGGTTGGAGATCATCTCGGCGCGGCGCGCTTCGAGCAGTCCGGCCAGCAGGGCCTCGCGGTCCTTGAAGTGGTTGTACAGCGTCCCCACGGACACCCCGGCCTTCGCGGCGATCTCGCCCATGTGGGCGGCGTGCAGACCCTGATCGGCGAACACCTGCTCCGCCGCCGCCAGCACCGTCTCGATCGTGCTCGAGCGGTGGCGCTCTCGCAGCGTCTGAGGTGCCAATTCAGAAACTGAACGGCGGTTCATAATTTGGAATAGTTCGTCGTTTTCGGCGCCTCGTCAACGCCTTTTTGGCGACTTTCCCGCCGATCTCGCGAAAATCAGGGCTTCGCCTGATGAGCAGCGCAGCGCCGTCGGCCCGCCGTCGCGGCCGCGAGGACAGGCGGGCGCCTGCGGGGGAACGGTCAGGGGAGACGGCGCCGGGGGGACGGCCGAGGGCTCGACCGAAGGTTCGTGAATCTCCCGCGCGCCCGTCAGATGACGGGCGCCCGAGAGAGCCCGCGAACGCCGCCCGGGGGCGGCGTTCGCGGCCTTCGATTTACAGCGAGCTGCAGCGCGCGTCGGCGATGGTGCCGCCGACCGGCTGCAAGCACTGCAGATTGCCCGAGCAGGTGCGGGTGTTACCCGTCCCACAGCACGGCTGGCTCATGCCACCGCAGGCCGTGCACATGTCGGGCGCGTTGCCCGTGCCGGCCGCGCAGGTCAGGTTGGCGCCGCAACCGTTGTTCGTCCCGCCGGTGCAGCAACGCTGGTTGGCGCCGCCGCAAGCCTCGCAGATCATCGCCGTGCCGCCGGCGCCACCAGCGCCGCCGGCCCCGCCGGCCCCGCCAGCGCCGCTCGTTTGACGGACACACGCGCCGCCGGCCTGGCAGACATTGCCCGCGCAGCAGGCGGCGTTCAGGGCGCCGCACGTGGAGCAGGTGCGCGGCGTGTTGCCGGGGGGGTTCTGGCAGGCCAGCCCCGCGTTGCAGGTGTTGTTGTCGCAGCAGGCCTGGGTGTCCGCGCCGCAGACCGTGCAGACGCCGGCGCCGCCGCCCGAGGTGTCACACAGCAGGTTGGCGCCGCACTCCGTCTGGCCCGAGGTGGTCGGGCAGCAGGGCTGGCCGGCGCCGCCGCAAGCGGTGCACATGTCCGCCACGCAGCGACCGCCCGGCTGGCAGCGGCTACCGCCGCAGCAGGCCGCGCTGAGCGCGCCGCAGTTCATGCAGATGTTGTCGGGGTTCGCACCGGACGTGCGCGCGCAGCCCAGGCCCGTGTCGCAGGTCTGGTCCGCGCAGCAGTTCTGGCCATCGGCGCCGCAGGTCGAGCCACCCGCGCCGCCAGCGGCGCCCGCGCCGCCGCGTCCACCGCGGCCGCCGAAGCCGCCACGGCCGCCGGTCTCGCCGCCGCCCGCGCCGCCCGTCGCCGGCGTGCCGCCGTGACCACCAGCCGAACCGCCAGTCGCAGGCGTGCCGCCATGGCCACCCGCCGAGCCGGCGTGACCGCCGGCCGCGCCGCCGGTTGCCGGCGTGCCACCCACGCCGCCCGTCGCCGGCATGCCGCCGACGCCGCCGCTCCCGGGATGTCCGCCCGCCGCGCCGCCGGTCGCCGGCGTGCCGCCATGCCCGCCGGTCGCGACGGTCGTGCCGCCGTGGCCGCCTGCGCCCCCGGTGCTGGCGTGACCGGCGCCACCGCCGACGCCTGCGTCATTGCCTCCGCCGCCGGAGCTGCACGCCGTGAAGGCCGCCATGACCCCCACGCACGTCGCCACGACGAGACCACGAAAAACCTTCACCTCTGGGAGCAGGGACGAGCTGGAATTATGACAACGACGTTTGGTCATTTTTGCTTCTCCTCATCATTCGGGACGGGGGCAATGTTGTGGGTACAGCCGGAACGGGGCCAATTTGCGCCGACAACGGCAATGGGAAAGACCGCCGGACGCCTTCGAGACGCATCAGTGGTTTGCGAGGCCGAGAGCCTTGCGCGACAAGGAGATCCGCGCGAGGTAAGTAATGGGACTTGCGTTATTGACGGCGGTAGACGGACATTCGACGCACTGGTTGCGGACCGTTGGTGTGTGGAGGTGCGAAGATCCGTCAAGAAAATGACACGGGTCGAATATACGTGTAAATTCAAATAGTTATTGATCTGGCGACCAGGTGAGCACGCCCACGTCCAGCGCGATCTCGTAGTAGCCGCGTTCGTCACGAGGCAGCGCAACGCCTTTTTGACTCAGCGTGCCGCCCGCGCTGGTCACGCGCAGGAAGTGGCCGGGCGGAAAATGCGGGGGCAATGTCCAGGACCACGTCACGGCGGAGGCGTGGTCGGGAGACGCCGCCATCGCAGCCGTGACCAGCTGCTGCCCACGCCAGTACGCCCCCACGTTCAGCATGCTGTCGATCCAAAGGCCGGGGCGCGACGCGGCGTGACCCACGCTGCCGAGAAACTGGTCCAGCGCGACGGGTAGGTAGGCCCCATCGCTGCCGCCCGCGAACCCGTGGACCAGCACGATGCGCCAGCCGTGGCGGGCCAACGCCTGGTCTATCTGGGCGTCGAAGGCGCTCGCCGGGGCGCCTGCCGGCGGGATGAAGCAGGGCAACGCGAAGGGGTCCGTGGCGTCGTTCGGCATGACCAGCCCGTCGGCGACGCCCCGGTTCAGCAAGAAGCGCGTGCTGGCGAGCGCGTGGTAGCTGCCGTCACCGAACGGCGCCGCCATCGTCCACGCCGTCACGCCGAACCGTTCGTGCAGGAAAGCCGACGCCGCATCGAGATCCTCGCCAGACCCGCGGTGCGCGTGCGCGCGAGAGTGATTGCCCAGCTCGTGACCATCACGCACGGCGCGCCCCCAGGTCGCGTCCGCCGCCTCGGGTTTTCCGGTGATCAGGAAGAACGTCAGCGGTACGCCCAGCGCGTTCAGGGCGTCGTAGTGCGCGAGCTGCGACGAGTTGGCGTCGTCGAACGTGTACGACACGGCCGCGTCGAAGCCCGCCCAGTCGAGCACGGTCACCCTCCCCATCGGTCCCGGCGCCGTGGCCCGCTCCGGGGGCACCGGCAATCCCGACAGCGTGGAGCGCGCCGTGGGGCGGCGAGCGATGACGGGAGCGGGCGCCGAAGGGCCAGGCCGCCCGGGCAAGATGCATCCGGCCACGCCTACCGAGGCGCAGAGGCCCGCGGCACGGATGACGACGTCCCGCGATCGATGACGTGACCTCACGCGAACCTCGGACGGAAGATTCGCCCTTTTGGGTCCGCCACGCCAGCCGGCACCGGGGCGTGGTGCCGGGAACGTTTCCGAGCTAGGACCGTGGCCGTCATGCTCATCATCAAACCGATCCCCTGTCTGAAGGACAACTACGCCTACCTGATTCACGCCCAGGGTCAGACGGACGCCGTCGTCGTGGACCCTTCCGAGGAAGCGCCCGTGACGGCCGCGTTGCAGGAGGAAGGCCTGTCGCTGGTGGGCATCCTCGCCACGCACCACCACATGGACCACGTGGGCGGCATCGCGGCGCTGATCGCCGCCGCGCGCGGGCCGGTCTGGGTGGCGGCGCACGCGCTCGATCGGGGCCGCGTTCCCGAGCAAACAGTCTTCGTGGAGGCGCCCGAGCACCACCTCGCGCCGACGTCGCTGGCGATCGCCGGCGTACCGCTGCTGGCGATGCACATCCCCGGACATACCCGCGCGGCCATCGCCTGGGCGCTGGGCGGACCCGACGGGGTCCCGACGGACATCTTCACGGGCGACACGCTGTTCGGCGCGGGGTGCGGGCGGCTGTTCGAGGGCACGCCCGCGCAGATGCACGCCAGCTTGCAAGCGCTGACCTCTGGCCCCGCCAGCGTTCGGCTGTGGTTCGGCCACGAGTACACCGCCTCGAACCTGCGCTTCGCGGCCACCGTCGAGCCGGACAACGCCGCCGTCCGCGCCCGTGCCGAAGCGGGGGCCGCGCGCACGACGCCCACCACGGTGGGCCTCGAGCGCGACACCAACCCCTTCGTGAGCGCCGGCTCCGTCGAGACGCTGGCCTCCCGTCGCGCGGCCAAGGACAAGTTCTGACGGCGCGGAAGCCGGGGCGTGCCGGCCGGGCTCCTCAGACGAGGTAGAGCCCGTAGATCAGGTAGCCGACTCCGATGGCCCCGATCACCCCCGACACGGCCCACAGGGGCTTCCGCTTCGTCAGCAAGCAGACGGAGGCGAGCGCGATGGAGATTTGCAGGCTGGCGATGGCGAAACCAAGCGGCGGCCCGTGCTTCGCCATCCTGTCGCGCGCCGCCTCCAGCGCCTCTGCCTTGGCCTGCAGCTCTTTCAGATCCGTCTGATAGCGTTGCACGTCGGCCGCCGCCTTCGACGCGACCTCGGCGATCGGGCTGTGCTCCTCGGCCTCGGCCAGGCGCTGCTTGATGCTCTTCGCCTGGTAGAAGGCCCAGGTGTCCGAGGCCTGCGACTGCAGCAGCATCACCTTGCTGCCGAAGCCGCCCGCCTTCAGCGAGCCGATGCCGGTCGCCACGGCCAGCGCCACCACCATGAGCGAGACGTAGCGGGTCCAGCGCTCGCGCGCCTCCTTTTGCTTGGCGGCCGCCCGGTCTTCATGGATCGACCTGACCAGCTCGCGCAGCTCGTCCTGCTCGTCGGTTGCCACGGCCGCATCTATTATCATGACGGGCGCCGGGAACGATGGGCGTGCGCTGGTGCCGTCCAACGCACGAATTCGTCAACCGTTTCGGTGTCTCGAGTCACTGTCTCTGACCGGGCCCCACCGGTAGCGCACTTTGCCACTGGCACCCGTGCGCGGTAGAACCCGCGAACCGCCGATCTCCCTATCGCCGACGATGAAACTGACACACCTGCATCGCCTCGAAGCCGAGAGCATTCACATCATGCGGGAGGTGATCGCCGAGACTGAACACCCGGTCATGCTGTACTCGATCGGGAAGGACAGCTCGGTGATGCTTCACCTCGCGAAGAAGGCCTTTTACCCGGCCCCTCCGCCGTTCCCGCTGCTCCACGTCGACACGACCTGGAAGTTCAAGGACATGTACGCCATGCGCGACCGGGTCGCGCAGGAATCGGGGATGGATCTGATCGTCCACGTCAACCCCGAGGCCAAGGCCCAGAACGTCAACCCCTTCACCCACGGCTCGGTGGTGCACACCGACATGTGGAAGACGCAGGGGCTGAAGCAGGCGCTGGACAAGTACAAGTTCGACGCCGCGTTCGGCGGCGGCCGCCGCGACGAGGAGAAGTCCCGCGCCAAGGAGCGGGTGCTGTCGTTCCGCAGCGCCGCCCACCGCTGGGATCCCAAGAACCAGCGGCCCGAGCTGTGGCGCCTGTACAACGCGCGCAAGCACCGGGGCGAATCGATCCGCGTCTTCCCGCTGTCCAACTGGACCGAGCAGGACGTGTGGCAGTACATCTACCTCGAGAAGATCCCGATCGTGCCTCTCTACTACAGCAAGCTGCGCCCGGTGGTGGAGCGGGACGGCACGCTGATCATGGTGGACGACGACCGGATGCCGCTGCGGCCCGGTGAGAAGCCGATGATGAAGAAGGTCCGGTTCAGGACGCTCGGCTGCTATCCGCTCTCCGGCGCCGTCGAGTCGCAGGCCGAGACGCTGCCCGAGATCATCGAGGAGATGTTGAAGGCGCGGACCTCGGAGCGCGAGGGGCGCATGATCGACCACGACGCGACCGCTTCGATGGAGAAGAAGAAGCAGGAGGGGTACTTCTGATGACCGCGCAAGCTACCCCCCTCACCGCCGAGCAGGTGGGTGACGCGAACATCCGCCTGCGCGTCACCAGGAGCCTGCTGCGCTTCAACACCTGCGGCAGCGTCGACGACGGCAAGAGCACGTTGATCGGCCGGCTGCTGTACGAGTCAAAGGCGCTGTTCGACGATCAGCTGGCCGCGCTGGCGGCCGACTCGAAGCGGGTGGGCACCCGCCCCGGCGAGCTCGACTACGCGCTGTTGCTGGACGGCCTGTCGGCCGAGCGCGAGCAGGGCATCACCATCGACGTCGCGTACCGGTTCTTCTCGACCGACAAGCGAAACTTCATCGTGGCGGACACGCCGGGCCACGAGCAGTACACGCGCAACATGGTCACCGGCGCCTCGACCGCCGACCTGAGCGTCATCCTGGTCGACGCCCGCAAGGGCATGCTGGTGCAGACGCGGCGGCACAGCTTCCTGGTGTCGCTGCTGGGCATCCGGCACGTCGTCGTCGTCGTCAACAAGATGGACCTGGTCGAGTACTCGGAGAAGGTCTTCCGCGACATCGAGACCGAGTACCGCAAGTTCGCGGCCGAGCTGGGGCTGCCTGCCGTCACCGTCATCCCCGTGTCGGCGGTGAACGGGGACAACATCATCAGCCCGTCGACGAACACCCCCTGGTACCAGGGGCCCACGCTGATGGGGCTGCTCGACAGCGTCGACGTCGACGACAGCCGCTTGCAAGAGCAGCCGCTGCGCCTGCCCGTGCAGTGGGTCAACCGCATCAACCACGACAGCAAGAACCTGGACTTCCGTGGCTTCGCGGGGACGATCGTCTCGGGGCGGGTGCACAAGGGCGACACCATCCGCGCGCAGCCGTCGGGCCGCACCAGCAAGGTGGCCCGCATCGTCACGTTCGACGGCGATCTCGAGCAGGCCATCGTGGGCCAGTCGATCACGCTGACGCTCGAGGACGAGATCGACATCTCGCGCGGCGACCTGATCGTGAAGGCGGACGCGCCGGCCGAGGTCTCGGACCAGTTCGAGGCGACGGTGGTGTGGATGAACGAGGCGGCGCTGCTGCCGGGGCGCAGCTACCTGATGAAGATCGGGACCAAGACGGTCACCGCCAACATCGCGCCGCTGAAGTACAAGATCAACGTCAACAACCTGCAGCACCTGGCCGCCAACACGCTGGAGCTGAACGAGATCGGCGTGGTGAACTTGCAGCTGGACCGCCCCATCGCGTTCGACCCCTACCAGGTGAACCGCGACACGGGCGGGTTCATCCTGATCGACCGCATGTCGAACGACACGGTGGGCGCCGGCATGCTGCGCTTCGCCCTGCGGCGCGCCCAGAACGTGCACTGGCAAGCGCTGGACGTGAACAAGGCGGCCCGCGCGGCCATCAAGGGCCAGAAGGCGTGCGTGCTGTGGTACACGGGCCTGTCGGGCGCCGGCAAGTCGACCATCGCGAACCTGGTCGACAAGAAGCTGTACAGCATGAAGCGCCACACCTACCTGCTGGACGGCGACAACATCAGGCACGGCCTGAACAAGGACCTGGGCTTCACGGACGTGGATCGCGTCGAGAACATCCGGCGCATCGCCGAGGTGGCCAAGCTGATGGTGGACGCGGGCCTGATCGTCAGCACCGCGTTCATCTCGCCCTTCGGCTCCGAGCGGCTGACGGCGCGCGGGTTGATGGCGGAGGGTGAGTTCATCGAGATCTTCGTCGACACGCCGCTGGGCGTGGCCGAGCAGCGGGATCCGAAGGGCCTGTACAAGAAGGCGCGGCGCGGGGATCTGAAGAACTTCACGGGCATCGACTCGCCCTACGAGACGCCGGCCAAGCCCGAGATCCACATCGACACGACGAAGCTGTCCCCGGAAGAGGCGGCGCAGAGCATCGTCGATCACCTGCGCGCGCGAGGGCTGATTGAGGACTGAGCAGGAGGTCGCGCGGTCGCCGGGCGGAGGCCGGGCGTGACCCGCATCTTCGCCTACAACGGCGACGCCGATGGCCTGTGCGCCCTGCAGCAGCTTCGCCTGGCGGAGGGGGTCAGCGCGTCCGAGATCCTGATCACCGGCGTGAAGCGGGACATCGGGCTGCTGGAGCGGGTCCAGGCCCAGGCCGGTGACAGCTGCACCGTGCTGGACGTGTCACTGGACGTGAACCGCGCCGGGCTGCTGCGCCTGCTGGACGCGGGGGTGAAGGTTCGCTACTTCGACCATCACTTCGCGGGTGAGCTGCCGGCCGCCCCGAACCTGGAGGCGCACATCGATCTGGCGCCGAACGTCTGCACCAGCCTGCTGGTGGATCGGGACCTGCAAACGCGGGGAGCGCGCCAGGTGCGCTGGGCGATCGTGGGCGCGTTCGGTGACAGCCTGACCGAGGAGGCGCGCGCCCTGGCCGGCAGCGCCGGCCTCTCCGCCGAGGACGCGGCCGCGCTGAAGGACCTGGGCGTGGCCATCAACTACAACGCCTACGGCGAGACGCTGGCCGACCTGCACGTGCCGCCCGCCCAGCTGGCGGCCGAGATGCTGCCCTACGCCGAGCCGCTGGACTTCGCCCGGCGCTCCGAGACCTACAGCCGCCTGGCAGCAGGCTACCGCGACGACATGGAGCGCGCGCGCCGCCTCGAGCCGAGCAGGCGCGCCCCCGGCACGCTGCAGTTCATGCTGCCTGACGCCGCCTGGGCCCGGCGCGCCAGCGGCACGCTCGCCAACGATCTGGCGAAGGCCCACGCAGGCAACGCGCTGGCCATCATCTCACCGAAGGCCGAGGGCGGATTCCTCGTGTCGATTCGCGTGCCCCGCGACTGCCCCACGTCCGCGGAGTCCTTCTGCCGGCGCTTCCCCACGGGGGGCGGGCGCAAGGCCGCCGCCGGTATCAACCACTTGCCGCCGGAGGAGCTCGAGACGTTCTCGCGCGCCTTCGAAGAGCAGTTCCGCGCGGGCTGACGTTCGTCCCAAGTCGGCCCGCAGTCCGTCCAAAGCCCGCTCCACTCCGGCAACTCCAGCTCCCGGGTCAACGCCATGAACAGCATCTTCGGAAGAATGGGCCACGTCTACCGCGTGCTGCGGCGGACGTTTCACGTGCGCGTCGCGCCGCTGTTCGTGGCGGTCGTGTTCTGCTTCCTGCGCACCGTCGTCGCCATCGGCATGGCGCTGGACCACGTCTTCTTCCCCAGCCTGGCCAAGGCGAAGGCGAACCGGCCCATCGTCCTGGTCGGCAACCCCCGGACCGGCACCACCTTCCTGCAGCGGTTTCTCGCCGACGAGGGCTTCGGCTCGGGGATGGAGCTGTTCCTGATGCTCTATCCGTCGCTGCTGTTCCAGAAGCTGCTGAAGCCGTTCCTGCCGCTGCTCGAGAAGCTGAGCCCCGCCAAGTTCCATTCGACCGAGGCCCACCAGACCAGCCTGACGTCGGTCGAGACCGACGACGTGGCGGTGCTGTTCCGGTACCTCGACGGCTTCTTCCTGTACGGCTTCTTCCTGTCGTTCGACGAGGAGGACCGCCTGCCCTGGTTCGATCCGCGCGTGCGCGACACGACCGCGCGGGACGCGGCCTGGCTGGACGCCATCTGGCGGCGCAGCCTGGTGCTGCACCGGGCCGACCGCAACATCGCCAAGCTGTTCTCGGTGGCGGTGCGCCTGCCGCAGTTCCTCGAGCGGTTCCCCGAGGCGCAGATCCTGTACATGGCGCGCGATCCCCTGTCGATCATCCCCAGCGCCATGAGCCTGGTCATCGGCGTGCTGGATCGGGCCTTCGGCTTCTGGTCACTGCCGCCCGAGATCCGGCAGCGCTGGCTGGACCGCATGTACAAGGCGTGGGTGCTGCTGCTGCAGAAGTTCCACGAGGACTGGCAGAGCGGCGCCATCGACAGGAGCCGCGTGTTCATCGTCCGCTACGATCGCATGATGATGGACTTCGAGGGCCTGATGGACGAGATGTGCGCGTTCCTGGGCCACGAGATGACCCCCAAGCTGCGCGAGACGATCCACAAGCGCGGCGAAAAGCAGCGCAAGTACGAGTCAGAGCACAAGTACGACCTGGAAAAGTACGGCCTGACCGAGGCCCAGGTGCGGCGCGACTGCGCGTTCTTCTACGACACGTTCCTGCCGCCGCTCGAGTTCCCGAAGGCCGCCGGCGGAAAAGCCTGAGGCGACGACGGCCGCACCAGGCGGAAGTACGCGTGGCGGTCGCGAAACTGCACCACGCGCAAGAGCAGCGCCAGCAGCGCCGGGGGCGCCAGCAGCGCCGCCAGCAGGGCGGCGACGGCCAGGCCGATCAGCACGGGATGAAAGATGCCGAGCGCCACGATCGCGCCGACGGAGATGATTCCGACCGCCACGCCTCTCCAGGAACCATTGGTGTCTCGCATGATGTCCTTTGTCTATCATACGAGACAGACGTCTGCAACGGTGCTGGTATCCGCAGGCGCCTCGCCCCGGCAGCGCCATCAGGCACGATCGCGCGGATGACCGTCCATCAGCGTGGACAATCCGCTTCCAGAAAAGCGATCTAAATCACGCTTTTCACTGACGAATCTCGGCCGCCGAGATCCCTAAAAGGGACCAATCATGCTGAACGCCCCGATCAAGTCTCACCCTGAAATGGGAAGCCCGGTTCGACCCACCGCTGGCCGGGGCGATCGTCGCAACGATTGCCACGCCGTCGTCCCCCCTGCCGCGCGCGTGCGGCAGGGCAGCGCGACGCGTGCGATGCTGATCCTGCTGGCTGCCAGCCTGGCCGGATGCGGCGCCACCGGCGATTCGTCGAGCGGCGGCGGCGGCTCATCCGGGTCGGGCGGTGCCTCCTCGGGAGGGTCGAGCGGCAACGGCAGCGGCGGTTCCAGCAACAACGGCTCCGGCGGACATGTCGGCTCGGGCGGCACCGCCAGCGGCTCCGGTGGCCGCACCGCCTCCGGCGGCGCCAGCGGAGACGGCTCGGGCGGCTCGGCCAGCGGCGGCCGTGTCGGCTCCGGCGGCAGCGGCGCCGGTTCGGGCGGCTCGACCGGCAGCAGCTCCGGCGGCAGGACCGGCAACGGCTCGGGCGGCACCACCAGCGGCTCCGGTGGCACCACCGGTGGCAGCGGTGGCATGACGGGCTCGGGCGGTCACGTCGGCAGCGGCGGCACCACGGGAACCGGCTCGGGCGGCAGCGGCTCCAGCGGCAACTGCACGATCACGGCCACCGCGACCATGGGGACGATCCCCACCGTCGCCATCGTCACTTACACCACCGACCTCAGCGGCGTCACCGCCGGCCAGATCGACTTCGGCCTGCCCGGCGGGACCATGATGACCGCGCCCATCGACACCAAGCAGGCGACGCCGAAGACGCTGCTGCTGGGCATGAAGGGCGGCAAGAGCTACACGTACCACATCACCCTGAAGGCGCCGGCCGGTGACTGCACCAGCCAGGACTTCACGTTCATGACGGGCGCCGTGCCCAGCAGCGTGTTGAAGCCGACGGTCACCATCATGAACCCCGCCATGCACGACAAGGGCTTCCTGCTGACCAGCGGCGGCCTGACCGGCACCACCACCGAGATCCTCGACGCCGACGGCGACGTGGTCTGGTGGGCCACCGGCCCGGCGCAGAACAGCCGCTCGCACATGAGCTGGGACGGCAGCCACATGTACATGATGTCGCTGAACGTGCAGAACAGCGGCAGCGGCAAGATCACCTACCTGGCCATGGACGGCAGCGGCAGCACCGACGTCACCGGCGTCGCCGCCTCCCATCACGACATGACGGCCATCCCGGGCGGCTTCGCCACGCCGATGTGGAACAAGTCGGGCATGGACGCGCCCTGCTCGCTGGTCGAGTTCGCGAACGACACCTGGAAGACGACCACCGTCATCGCCGACATGAGCACGGTGTACAGCTCGAACACCTTCCACACCAACGCGGTTCACTACTACGCGTCGGACGACAGCTACACGATCGGGGATCGCAACCCGAACCTGTACGTGAAGGTCAGCCGCACCGGCTCGTTGATCTGGCAGTTCGGCGGCAGCAACCCCAAGGACGCCGGCAAGACCTTCTCGGGCGTGACCACCTGGATGGTGAACCACGGCCACCACCTGATGCCCGACGGCACGTTCTACTTCTTCAACAACAACGCGAACGAGGCCTGGGGCTACAAGCTGAACACCAGCAACATGACCGCCAGCAAGACGTTCATGTACACCGCCAGCGGCGCCACGAGCATGGTGCTGGGGGACGTGCAGGGTCTACCGAACGGCAACGTCCTCATCACCTTCTCGACCTCGGCGCAGATTCACGAGGTGACCCCCACGGGGACGCTGGTGATGAAGATCTCGACCAGCGCGAACAGCGGCTTCGGCTACAGCGAGTTCCGCGAGTCGCTGTACGGCCCCCCGCCCTACTGAGCGGCCGGCGCCGCGCAGCGGCCCTCGCGCCGCCCGCGTCCTCGCCCGTGGCTCACGGCGCGAGGTCGTCGGGCGGGGGGCCGCCGGCGAGGCCGCTTCGGCGGCGGCTCACCGACAGGGGCCGAAGCCCCTCGCCTCAGCTGCGCTCGAGGTACGTCGTCGTGAAGTAGTCGTCCTTGGTGTTCGGCGCAAAGGTCACCTTCTTCGACTCGAAGACCGACTTGCGGCCGTTCTGCTTGTTCACCATCTCCATCTTCATGGCCCGGTAGCGCTTGTTCTTCGGATCCAGCAGTTTCACGTCCTCGGCGTGCAGCTCTTTCAGGACCTTGCCGCCCTTGTCGAAGAACACGCCCTTCACCACCGTGTACTTGTCCTTGTTCACCCAGAACGTCTTCTTCGAGTAGCCCTCGGAGTCGGCGGTCTCCTTCGACTTGGGCAGCACGTCGATGACCCAGCACTGCTCGCTGCCGCACGCCTCGGTCTTCACCAGCTTGTAGTCGAACTCGTCCAGCGCCGGGATGTTCAGGTCGCCGTAGGAGAACTCGCTGCCCATGAAGGCCTGGCCCCGCTGCGAGCTGACGATGCGGCGGGTCTTGCGCAGCGCCGGAAGGTAGATCCAGACGTCGTCCGGCTTGTCCTCGTAGTCGAACACCAGGATGCCGGTGCCCTGCACGTCCGCGGGCGACAGGAAGCGGTAGATGCGCTTCTCGGTCTTGCCCCCGTCCACCAGCTTGGTGGCCATGGTGATCTCGCGCTCGCGCGTCTGGCCCTTCTCGTCGACGCTGCTCATCTTGACCACGGCCTCGGACCCGTCGAGCTTTCGCGTGACGGTGACCTTCTCCATGATTTCGCGCGCCGACGGCTCGGCGTGGGCCGGCGCGGCCTGGCCCGCCAGCACGGAGACGATGAAGAGCGCCCCGGAGGCGCCGGTGAACAGGTGCTTTCTCATGGCCTTCCCCTTTGTTGAGGGCTGCGCCCTCGAATCACTCGGTCGTTGACGTGGGGCCCGGAGGGGCCCCGCAAAAAGAACGTGCTTCGCTAGAAGGTGTACCGCAACTCGACGTACCCCGCGCTCAGCTCATCCTGGATCAGCCCGAACAGGGTGTCCTGCGGCCCCCGGAAGATCTCCGCGCCCAGGTACGCCATCAGCGTGTCCGAGATGTGCCAGCCGATCTTCGGCGCCAGCGCCCACTCCCGCGTGGTGAAGTTGCCCAGCGCCAGCACCGACAGCGACAGCGTGTCGTGCAGGGTCAGCCATTCGAGGCGGAGGGTGCCCAGATGCTGCTGCTTGGCCGTCTGGTTGAAGAGGATCTGGTTCGTTTGCCGGAGCACGTCGTCGATGGTCTTCTCGGCTCCGCCGCGAATCGTGCTGTTCACCTGGGCGGGATCCATCTTCAACTGATCGGTGTTCGCGCCCCCCAGGGGCCCCTTCTCCTTCGCCCAGTCCAGGACGTAGCGCCCCATGTACTGCGCGATGACGCTGACCGGACCGAAGGCGTGGTCGACCCCCAGCACGTACTGCAGGTCGCGCCGGGCGACGTTGACGTTGTCCTTGTAGCTGTCGACCGGCTTGCGGTAGGCGGCCTCGCCGCGCAGCCCCAGGACGTCGCCCAGCGCCGTCGAGAAGTCGAAGCCGATCACCTGCTGCGCGTAGGCCGTGCGCGCCACCGTCACCGACGGATTGTTGAGGTCGAACACGATGTCGCCGCGGGTGAGACCGGGCAGCGGCGCGAAGCCCTGCAGGAACGATACGGACGTCTCGAACTTGGCCAGCTCCAGATGCAGGCGGCCCGCCACGGTGCCGTTCTGCAGGTTGGGCGACGGGTACTTCGGGTTCGCGTAGCTGACGAACTCGGGCAGGCCGACGCTGGGCAGCGTCGTCGGCACGTACATCGGCATCCACACGCCCTCCAGCCGGAACGGCGAGAAGCGCAGGAACGCGCGCGCGCCCACGTTTCCGACCCGGCGGTCGTCCTCGACGGGCGAGTGGACGCGCAGATCGGTGGGCGTCAGGTTGCTGGTGGGGTTCAGCACGTCGGCGCGTCCCCACACGATGATCTGCTGGCCCAGGCGCAGGTCGAGCGGTCCCAGGTAGGTGTTCACGTAGGCCTCACGCAGCTGCAGCGTGGTGGACTGCACGTGATCCTGCAGGCCGTACATCACGCGGGCGTCGGCGAAGGCGTCCCCGTAGGTCTCCTTGCGGGTCCGCACCTGCAGCGACAGCTCGCCGTAGTTGGACTTCATCTCGCCCTGGTTGACGCCGAACGCCTTGCCGGCGAACGCGTCGCCGCGCGCGTAACCGTTCAACGTGAAGGGCGGGGTCTCGGCGGCGGCAGCGGAACCGCCCGCGTCCTTGGCGCTCGACTGGCTCTGCTCGAACAGCCCGCCCCCTTCCCCGGCGGCCGGCGTCTCCGGCGCGGCAGGCGCCGGCGGCGGGGGCACCGGCGTCGACGGCGCGAGCGAGGTCGCCGTGGGCGTCTCCGGCATCGGCGCCGCGGGCGGCGCGGGCGCCGCTGCCGGGGGCGCCACACGCTCGTCGACCTCGGGCGAGGCGGCCGGTGTCGGCGCGTCCGTCTCCGGCTCCTTGGTCTCGGTGTAGCTGCTCTTGTGCGCGCCCGGATGCGTCTTCTTCCGCTTCGCCGCGTGCGCCGGCCGTCCGCCAGCCAGGGCGCCGGCAAAAAGCAACGCCAGGGCCGCCGCCCTGCCGGGCCGCCATCCTCGTGTGAAGCTCATCGAACGGTCACGCCGGCGTTGGCGGGCGGCTCGTTGACGACGGGGGCGCCCGTCCATTCGCCCGTGGCCATGACCATCGAGAATCCGGCCGCGACGGCGCCCAGGGCCAGCTTGTCGCCCGGACGCACCGTCTTTTCTTTCAACAGCTGGTCGAACGTCACGCCCACGCTCGCGCTGGCGGTGTTGCCGTACAGCGAATGGGTGTAGACGCCCTTCTTCTCCGGATCGACGCCGATGTCTTCGAGGATCTTCCTGACCATTTGTTCGCTCGGTTGATGATAGACGTAGTACGCGATGTCGTTGGGGGTGAGGCCCTGCTCGGCCAGGCGGTTGACCACCCAGGGGGGAATGACCCGACTCAACCGCATCAGCTCGGTCGAGGCGGAGAACAGCGTCCCGTTGACCGGCACCTGACACAGCTTCCAGTGGTCCGGCTCGGAGTAGCTGCGGATGTCCCGGATGCGAATCCCGCCGCCCGGGAAGGGCGTGCGCCGCAGGACCATGCAGGCGGCGCCGTTGCCGATGGTCAGGCCGGCCGCCTTCATGTGCAGCTCGCGCACGCTCTGGATGTCGTAGCTGAGGAAGTACGCCGACAGCTCGGCGGTGCACACCAGCACCGAACGATAGTGATCGTGCAGGCTCAGGTAGGCGCAGGCGGCCTGGATGGCCTCCAGATGTCCCACGCAGGCCACCGTCACGTCGAACGCGTGCGTCTTCTTCAGGCCCAGCTTCGCCGAGATCTCCATGGCGGTGGCGGGCTCGAAGTAGTTGCGCGCGATGCCCCCGCAGATGACGAGATCGATCTCGTCCAGGCCCAGGTCGTTGACCGCCAGACAACGCTGGGCGGCCGCGACGGCGTAGTCGGCCACGCGCGCGTCGGGGTCCGGGTCCAGGTAGCGGACACGCGTGCCGCTGATGCCGAACACGTGCTCGATGGCGGCGGCGACCTTCGCGAAGTCATCGTCCGAGCCTTTGAACCGGGCCCGAACCCGGCGAAGCGTTTCGGCATTGTCCACGGGGGTCGTCGGCAGGCTGACGCCGGGCTTCGACAGATACAGTTCCGGTAGGCTCACGCGTGGTGCTCTCCCAGGTCAGGGGCCAGAAGCGACGGATGGGGACCGGCGGCGTCGCTCACCGCCGCGCCCCAGGAACGCAGCCGCTCCTGCCATGATCCCCCCTGATCGTCACTGCCGCGATCGGGATTGATAGCGGCAGACGGACAGAGATCGATTGGGGCGGGCAAAAATACCATGGGCGGCGCGGAGGCGTCGAGGCGGCGGCGGCGATGCACGAGAGGTGGGGTGGGTGTACGGCGGACGAGATACACACGGCTGCGGACGGGGAGGTCCGCGAAGCGCGATCGGCAAGTCACGACGAGTGTTTCCGCGGGCTCGACAATTTCGCTTGTTACACAGTGCCCACGCGCAATAAATCGGATGAAAACTCGGCGACACGCGTTGGCGAGGCCCCCCTTTTCGAGTTAAATCCGGCTTCCGCACCGCTCACGCCGAGTCGCCTCAACTCGGCGCGGGTCGTCTCCTGCTCGACTCCTCCTCGACGGACCCACACCCGACGTGCTACCCCTTCGCTGTCCCGCTAGACGGCCTTCGGCCGTCACCAGCAACAATCGACGGCCTTCGGCCGTCACCAGCAACAATCGACGGCCTTTGGCCGTCACCAGCAACAATCGACGGCCCTCGGCCGTCACCAGCAACAATCGACGGCCCTCGGCCGTCACCAGCAACAATCGACGGCCTTCGGCCCTGCTGGTCGTCGCCATGTTTGCCACGCTCGCGGGCGCCCGGGCGGCCCACGCCGACGGCGGCTACTACCAGGGGGCGCTGGGCGCGCGGGCCACTGGCCGCGCCGGCGCGTTCGTCGCCCGCGCCGACGATCTCACCGCCGTCTATTACAACCCGGCCGGGCTCGCCGATCTGAAGGGCACGCTGCTGCAGATCGGCGATCGGCTGTCCTACAACGGCTACGGGTACACCCGCTCCCCGACGCTGGACTACGGAAAGTCCAGCAGCTCGCCGCCCCAGGTCTCCTTCGCGACGGTCTTCAACGCCAAGAAGCTGCAGGGGCTGGAGCCCATGCTGGGCGTGGCGTCCAAGCTGGGCCTGCGGGACTGGGGCTTCGCGCTGGCCGCGTACGCGCCCCCCGGCAACGCGAACGAGTCCTTCCCCGAAGCGGGCGGCCAGCGCTACATGATGGTGGATCGCCAGGCCATCATCCTGAAGTACGTGGCCAGCGTCGCCTGGAAGTACCGCGAGACCTTCGGGCTGGGGGCCACCTTCGAGTGGATCCACGTCCCCCGGCTGGACTACTCGCTGATCATCGACGGCACGCCCTCGGTGCGGGCCGACAACCCGGTCAGCAGCTCGCTGGACATCCTGGCCACCACCCGTGGTTCGTCGAACTTCACGCCCAACGCGATCTTCGGCACCTGGTTCCGCCCCAGCCGTTCGTGGCAGTTCGGGGCCGCCGGGCAGGTCATCCCCACGAAGATCGTCACCCACAGCTCGCTCGACGTGAAGCCGCTCTCCGACCAGCTGGGCCCCGTCACGCTCAGGCGCCCCTCGACCGGCCAGCGTGGCATCAACGACGTGACGGTGACGCTGCCGCTGCCCCTGATGGCGCGCCTGGGGGGCCGCTATCGATACTTCGACAACGCGCGCGAGCTGTTCGACATCGAGCTGGACGTCGAGTACGAGACCTGGTCGCGCGTCGACAACTTCACGGTGGCGACGAACGGCCTGGTCGCCACGGTGGCCAGCATGGACGTCGACATCAACGACATCGTCATCCCCAAGCACTGGCAGAACACCGTGAGCGTCAAGCTGGGCAGTGACGTGACCGTGGTGCCCGACCGCTGGGTGATGCGCGGCGGCCTGTTCTACGAGACCGCCGTGGCCCCGAACGCCTACGCGAACGTCGACTTCCCCGGCGGGGCCATGATGGGCGTGGGCCTCGGCACCTCGCTGCTGCTGGGGCGGGCCGAGCTGGCCATCGGCTACCAGATGCGCTACATGCGCGACGTCTCGGTGTCCGAGGCGAACGCCTCCGTCTATCAGCAGGTCCCGGGCAGCCAGTGCGTGGCGCCCTACACCGACACGACCAAGTGCAACGCCAACCTGATGGGGCGGCCGGCGCCGGTGGTGAACGCCGGCATCTACCAGGCCGTCTCGCACTTCCTGTCCCTCGGACTGCTGTTCCACTTCGGCACCTGAAGCTCTCGCAAAGCCCCTGAAGGAGGCAACAAGCCCATGCAAGCGCGCCGGCAAGCACACCCGTTCCCCACGCAAGCGCCCCGACCGCGCGCGGCCAGGGCCTTCCCGCGCCTGCTGCTGGCGGGCGCCCTGGCCCTGGCCGCCGGAAGGGCCAGAGCCGCCGTGCCCGCGCTGGACGCGCCCGACCTGGCCCAGGGCCCCTTCTCGGCGATGAAGATGACGCTGAAGAAGACCATCCTGCGCATCAACGTCGCCAACATCGACGTCCGCTTCGACAAGGCCGCCCAGGCCCGCTTCTCGACGCTGGCCAGCGGCAAGGGCTACTCGAAGGATCTGGCCGCCGAGCTGGCCAAGGTCGCCATCGAGGCGGGGCACGCGGTGGTGCAGATGCAGTTCAACCACGACGTGTCGCTGGACCGCTGGATGGGCGTGGTGAAGGACAACCTGGAACAGGCGCGCTCGGCGGGCCTGATCACCAAGGAGCTGGAGCAGCAGGTGGGCCAGGGCCTGCCCCAGTGGTTCAGCCCGCTGAAGGATCGCGGCTACGAGAAGGGCGACCGACTGCTGTACGAGGTTCGCCCGGACGCGCTGCACACGGCGGTGGTCAGCAAGGACGGAAAGGTGCTGCTCGATCGCGTCGACCACGAGGCGGGCGTGCGCCGCGTGGTCCTGCCCAGTTACTTCGCCCCCGACAGTGACTTCCGCGAGCCGCTTCTGAAGTCCCTGTTTCAATGACCTGAACGTCCGCCCGCCGAGAGGTTCCTGCCCATGTTGCGCCGTTACGTCACCGCCGTCGTCAGCCGGCCGAAGACCGTCATCGCCCTCGTCGTCGTGGTGACGCTGGGGCTGGGCTTCTCGATGACCCGCCTGCGCGTCCTGCTGGACATCGACGCCCAGATTCCCCCGGGTCACCCGCTGGTGCAGGTCGGCCAGCGCATCGAGAAGCTGTTCGGCGGCAAGTACATGACGGTGATCGGGTTCTATCCCCAGTCCGGCACCATCTACACGCCGAAGATCCTGGGCAAGGTGAAGCGGGTCACCGACGCGGTGGCGCAGCTGCCCGGCGCCAAGCCCGGCAGCGCCCTGTCGCTGATGTCCCCGCGCGTGAAGGACGTGCACACGGCGGACGACAGCCTGGACATCACGCCGCTGGCCGACAAGGTCCCCCAGACCGACGCCGAGATCGCCGTCTTCAAGAAGCGGGTCAAGGACAACGACTTCCTGACCAGCCTGTTCGTCAGCGACGACGGGCGCGCCACGCAGGTGCTGATCGACTTCGACGACTTCGCGAAGGCGGGCGGCGCGAAGGATCTGTACAACCGGCTGGAGGCGATCGTGGCGCCCGAGCGCGAGGCGGGGCTGGAGATCCTGCCCGCGGGCGCCCCCACCATCCTGCACTGGCTGATGATCTACACGCGCCGGGTGGGCGCGCTGTTCCTGCTGGCCCTGGCGATGATCGGGTACCTGCACTACCGCGCCTTCCGCACTCTGCAGGGCATGATCATCCCGCTGGTCACCGCCATCATGGGCGTCATCTGGGCGCTGGGGCTGATGGGCCTCATCGGCGCGCCCATGGATCCCTGGAACATCATGACGCCGATCCTGCTGCTGGCGATCGGCGCCGGACACTCGGTGCAGATCCTCAAGCGCTATTACGAGGAGTACGCGCGCGCGCAGGCGGACCACCCCCAGCTGCCCGGCGCGGCGCACAACCGCATCGCCGTCATCGAGGCGACCACCAAGGTCGGCCTGGTCATGCTGGCCGCCGGGACCATCGCCGCGCTCAGCTTCGGGTCGCTGGCCACGTTCGGCTTGCCCTCGATCAAGAACTTCGGCCTGTGCACGGCCTTCGGCATCGTGGCGGCGCTGACCGTCGAGATGACGTTCATCCCGGCCATCCGCGTGCTGATGTCGCCGCCCACGAAGCACCAGACCGACCGCGAGCAGCACAAGGAGTGGTTCGACGTCATCCTGGAGCGTCTGGCCGACGTCATCCGCGCGCGCCGCGAGAAGCCGATCTTGTGGGTGTTCCTGGCGGTGATCGCGGTGGCCCTGGTGGGCGTGTCCCGCCTGGAGGCGGGCAACAACCTGGCCGCGCAGTTCTTCGAGGTGAACGCGCCGGTGCACGGGTTCCGCATGGCCGACTCGCGCCTGGCCGGCACGCGCGTCATCCAGGTGCTGGTCGAGGGCGACAAGCCCGACACCATCAAGGATCCCCAGGTGCTGAAGCGGATCGACCAGCTGGGCACGTTCATCACCAAGCAGCCGCTGCCCATCGGGAAGGTGGTGTCGATCGTCGACCTGCTGAAGCAGATGAGCCTGGTCATCGACCCCAAGGGGGGCGGCAAGCTGCCCGACACCACGCAGGGCGTGGCGCAGTTCCTGTTGCTGTACTCGATGGGGGGCGACGAGGACGATCTGGCCCGCCTGGTCGATCACGACTTCCAGCGCGCCGTCGTCACGGCCTACCTGAAGACAGACGACTTCCGTTCCATGAAGGCGATGACCGTGGCCACCCAGGCCGAGGCGGATCGCCTGTTCGCGGGCACGGGGATTCACGCGCGCGTGGGCGGCGGCGTCACCAACGCCATCGCGCTGAACGAGACGATGGTGCACGGCAAGACCATCAACCTGATCCAGATCTCGCTGCTGGTCGTCATCATCACCGCCATCCTGCTGCGCTCGCTGGCGGGGGGGCTGCTGGTGCTGCTGCCGCTGGCCACCTCCGCCCTGGTGAACCTGGGCCTGATGGGCTGGACCGGCATCATGCTGTCCATGGGGACGGCCGCCATCTCGGCCATGGCGGTGGGCATCGGCGCCGACTACGCCGTCTACTTCATCTTCCGGGTGCGCGAGGAGTTCCAGCGCACGGGCGACCTGCGGGAGGCCACCGCCGCCGCCCTGGTCACCTCGGGCAAGGCCATCGCCTACGTCGCCAGCGCGGTCGCGGGCGGCTACCTTTGCCTGGCCCTTTCAGGCTTCAAAGTCCACGTCCTGCTGGGCGTTCTGGTGGCCCTGACGATGATCACCAGCAGCGCCGCCACGGTAGCCTTTTTGCCTACCGTCCTGCTGCGCGCCACACCGCGTTTTCTGCGCCGTCGTTGATCCATCGGGGGCGGGACGCCGTCGCGACCGTCACTTTTTTTCACCCGTCCGCGCTGCATTTGGCACGGGTAAATGCGTGTTTGCACGCGAAGATTTGACAGCTAGGATGCATGTTTCGCGCGGGCCCGCCCCGGTCCGTCCAGCGCGAAACTCGTAATCTTGCACGCTGTCGGCACTGTCGACCTCCCTGTCAGCGAGGCCCCTTCTTGAAGCAGACCGCACTCCTAATCTTGGGTCTTTCGTCTCCCGTGATCGCGCCGGCCGCGATCGACGGTGACGTCAAGAGGGCTTCGGGCTCACGGCGAACTGGCGCTGGCCCAGCAGAGAGTTCGCCCCGGCGACCGCCCGCCCATCGTTGGCCACCAGGCCAGTTGAAACCGACCGCTTTGTAAAACTGAATCACCAACCTGGCGCCGCTGCCCCGCGGCGTTTGGTCGTTCTCGTTGCCCCATTTTCGCTCCCTCGAAAATTACGAGCGCCTCGATCACCTGGAGGATCCCCCCATGGTCCGCATCACCCCTTCCCTCCCCCTGACCCTGTTCGGCTGCCTCACTCTGTTCGGCGCGGCCTGCACGCCCTCGTCCATGTCGGGCGGCTCCGGCGGCAGCAGCAATGGCAGCGGCGGCTCGAACAACTCCGGCAGCGGCGGCCAATCGAGCGGAAGCGGTGGCGCCTCGAACTCCGGCTCGGGCGGCAACGCCGCGAGCAGCGGCGGCTCCACCGGCTCGGGCGGCAACAGCAACAACGGCAGCGGTGGCTCGAACGGCAGCGGTGGCCAGTCCAGCGGCAGCGGTGGCAGCGCCAGCGGCGGAAACACCGGCTCGGGCGGGCGCACCACCACCGGCAGCGGCGGCTCGAACAGCTCCGGCAGCGGCGGCATGACGACGACC